>SAMEA104315422__coassemble_265_pt1 | contig 29093 bp, 24 predicted proteins | sample SAMEA104315422__metabat2_low_PE_015 | metagenome-assembled genome bin SAMEA104315422 (sample SAMEA104315422) | gut metagenome | biome: Monkey gut; feature: monkey-associated habitat; material: faeces | place: China | collected 2013
ACCGGAAGAAATAGTGCAACATCCTTTCTATTTACCTTTTTATCACTCCTCCTAAGGCTAAGATTATTAGTGAAAAAAGCAATCGTCAAAAACATTTACCTGTCTTTTTGTTGATTTTTATTATTATTTGTAGAGTTTGTCAAATTCTGCTTTAGTTGGAACTGAATCCATAGCGCCATTCTTCTGAACAGAAAGGGCGGATGCAAAGCTTGCTCGCCTTAGACTTTCCTTAGCGTTATATCCCAAGATAAGAGAAGCAACAAAATAACCCAAAAATGTATCGCCAGCTCCAACTGTGTCGATAGCTTTAACAGGGAATATGTTCTCATGATAATCTTCCCCCTTATAGCGATAGTATGATCCTTTTTCACCAACAGTTAAGACAAGCCTTACATCTTTATATTTTTCTTCTAAAGTATTTAGTATCTTTTCTGGGTCTTTCTCTTCAGAAGCACAAAGCACGCTTCCTTCTATTTCATTGAAGACAAGTAGGTACGCATTCTCTAAAGGAAGAGCAAGTATTTTATCTGTAAGAGGCGATGGATTAACAACTATCTTCATCTCCTTTTCTACAGCTTTTTTAAATATCAAATCAAGATTGTTAATCTCTCCATTAATAACAAGCCAATCAGAAGAGGAGAACAAAGAAAATACTCTTTCTATCTCATCTTCTTTTATATCTTGATTGCCTCCTCCATATAAAACAATGGAGTTTTCTCCATTCTTATCTATTTGAATAATTGCTTGACCACTGCCTTTATCAGAGGAAGAAACAAGCGAAGTATCTACACCAAAGTATGCAAGCTTTTTAACAATCCAGCTTGCTTCATCTCCAGTCTTTGCTGCAAGCACTACTTTATTCTTCTCTCCAAGGGCCTTACTTAAGCTCGCGGCTTGGTTAGCCCCCTTTCCCCCGGCACTTTTTCTTAAACCCGTAGAAGAAATTGTTTCACCTGGTTTAACTATGTGATCCAAAGAAAAATTCAAGTCTATATTAATAGACCCATAAACCAAAATCCTCATCTCAGTACCTTCTTTAAATCTAGAAAAGGCTCTCGCCAGCCCATCATCTTTGCAACTTGCAAAGTAGCTTCCCTATGTTCATTATGAAGTTCAAGAATAAAATCATGATAGTTATTAACATCGGAGCCGAAGAGATCATAGCCTTTTTTATATATGCAATCTGCTTTCATAGTTTTTAGAACATAATTAACAGATTCTAAGTAATCTCTACCTGTAATATAGCCCTCATCTAAAAGCTCAGAAATATCTTTAGGAGATGTTATCTCAAACTCAAACGCAAGCTCGCCTTCATTATACTCTTCAAATAAAAGCTTTTTTGTAATAGGCATTGATTTCCCACGTTTCCCTTCTTTTATTGTGCTTCTGAAGTTCTTATGCCTTTTTTCTATAGGAGGGATGTTTTTATTCTCTGGAGCAAGAATATCTCTTAATTCATTTTCAGGATCCAAAGTATTAGACCAATCAAAATCTTTTGTCTTTGTTTTTCCTGATAATAGAGACATTTCGCCAACAAGATTTTCAAACTTTACTATTTTGCCATTAACTTCAAGCCCATTCTTTTTTATATCAGCTATCTCATCTGCAATTATTCTTTGCATTTCATCATAGTCTAGTTCATGTCTTATGAAAGTGGATTCAATGATTGATGGAATAAAATTTGGAGAGCAAAAAGCAACGTCTTTTAACTTATCTTCATAATCATAATCTGCAAGGGAAAATAGAGAGCCATAATAACCAAGCATTTTATCTAGCATTGGAAATAGTTCACAGTCAACATCCTGAGGCAGAAAAAAGTAAGGATCAAGAACATGAGGGATAAGCCCAAAAGAACGTTCTATGACATACCTCAATACTCCAAGAGGCATAATATCTGGAACAAGAAGCCATCTCTCAATTACGCCATTTTCAATATTAGCATAGTACTCTAAATCCTTTTTCTCAGCTTCAGTAAGACCACTAAGTATTGCTCTTACTCTTAGTGGCATTACTGAAAAAATAGCTGAAGCTGATAGAACATATTTATCGAATTCTTTTAGCGTAATGTGAAGGGCCTTATCCTTTGCCATTATCTCCCCTTTAGTTTTTCATGGAACTAGGCTGCCTTGTATTTTCCAAGACATCACGCCAGAGTGCACCTTCTGTATTTACATGGTTACGCTTTGCAACTGCTGCCTTAATTGGAAGATAGACAAATCGGTTGTTAACAGAAGAAGCAATACACTGAGTCTTTCCTGCCATAGCAGCATGTACAGCATGGGCACCTAAACGTGCGCAATAAATTGAATCATAGCTATTAGCTGGCGTACTTCTAATAATGTATGAAGGGTCTATATATTTTATAGAGACAGGAATCCCTTCATTCTTAAAGTATTCCTTAATCTTATCTTTTAAGAACACTCCAATATCTTGATACTTTATATTTCCTCCAGCATCTTTCTCTCCTGTTGGAGGAATGAGGTTTGTACCTGCACCTTCTGCAACAAGAATTACTGCGTGACCTCGATCTAACATTCTCTTTTTTAGATTGTTTAATAATCCATTAGGACCTTCTAGATCAAATGGATTCTCAGGAATGAGACAGAAGTTAACATCGCTCTGAGCAAGAGAAGTATGAGCAGCAATAAAGCCAGACTCTCTTCCCATAACCTTTACAAGCCCTATTCCATTATAGGCACTCTTAGCTTCAACATGTGCGCCTCTAACAGCAGGAACTGCAGAAGCAACAGCAGTATCGAAACCAAACGAAGTATCGATAAAGGAGAGGTCATTATCGATTGTCTTAGGAACGCCAACAACAGCTATCTTGAGGCCTCTTTTCTTTATCTCTTCGCCTATATCGTAAGCACCACGAAGTGTACCATCTCCACCAATAGTAATAAGAATGTTTATATTCTGACGCTCAAGAGTATCAACAATTTGAACAACTTCTTTTCCGCCACCCCTAGCTGAACCAAGTATTGTTCCTCCTTTCTCTTGAATGTCGTCAACAATATCTGGATTAAGCTCAATCATTGGCCATGGAGAATCAGCAAGAAGGCCTAAGTAACCAAAAGGTACGCCAGAGATTCTTCTTACGCCATACCTATACCAAAAGCATCTAACAACACTTCTTATAACATTATTTAAGCCTGGACAAATTCCACCACATGTACAGATAGCAACGCGGACTCTGCTAGGATTGAAGTAGATTTTCTTCCTTGGACCAGCAAGCTCTAAGACCTCTTCTTCCTCTTCGTTTTTTCTGCCTTTGTGGTCAATATTCAAATAAATCTTATCGGTATCTTCCACATAATCAGCTAGCCCATCACCTTCATTAACAGACATCTGAATAGGAGATGAAATCTTTGCTTCTCCGATTGTTTCAATTTTAAATACTTGCTTGTTCAAAATCTGTATCCTCCATCAAATGAGAAAGTTTTTCTTTGTATTCTTCATATTCTTTTTTAGCAGCAGCCTTTGCTTTACTTTGGAATTCTTTATACAGTTCCATGTAAGAGCGAGCAAAATCAGTTAGAACAACACCTTCTCTGTTTATTCCACCTCTTTTACGCTCCACAAAGGCCCTACCTACAGTCTTTTCCAGCTTTACTATCATATTATAGGCCTTAGAATAAGAAAGGTTCATACTTTTGCTTGCACTTCGAAGAGATTGTCCTTTACCGACCTCTTCAAGAAGCCACAAAACTCCAATACCCATAAACTTTTCACCATTCTCATCTAATAAATAAAGCTTGGTATCTAACTCCATATTTCCTCTGCGCCTTTATAGACCATATCTATTAGATCTTCTATCATCTCTTTTTCAACAGAGCAATAAGCCAAACGTAGGCTATGTCCCATAATATTTATTGTTCCAATTGCGTATTTCTCTAGTAAATATAATCTAAGACTTTCTGCATCTCTACCATTAGTATCGAAAGCCATAAAATATCCAGAATTGAATGGATATGGAGTAAGTAGAGCACTATTTTTGTGCTTTTCTATTGCCTTCTTTGTAGTTAAATATCTTTCACTCATTTTGTTAAAAAGATACTCTTTGTCTCTATTATAATTCCTACCATCTTTCATAGCCTTTAATAAGAGGCTCTGACCTGGACGATCACAATTAGAAACAGTGCATCTTATCGCACCAAGAGTCTTCTTCTCCAAAGCATCAAGACCTTCCTTATCTAGTGACTTTGAGCCATATGTTAAAAATCCAATTCTAAAGCCCCAAACCATCTCTTCCTTCGTCGCAGCATCGCCTTTTACTGCAAAGATGTTTTCATGGGCATCGCATAAGAAGGAGAAGAGAGATTCTTTTTCTGTTCCTTCTTCATAAAAGAGCCCATAGTAAGCGTCATCAGATATAACAAGAATCTTCTTGCCTTCATTTGCAACCCTTACTATTGCATCTACGATTTGCTTTGCTTCTTCCTTGCTAGGGGAGTATCCAGTTGGGTTATTTGGGAAATTTAAAATTATTCTAGCAGTATTTCCCTTTGTTTCTCTTAAAGCTTTTTCCATTGCCTCTACATTAAAAGAACCATTCTTAAAACAAGGGAACTTTTTTAATTTTCCTCCACCGTAGTTTTCAAAGATTAGCTCATAGTTATCCCAAAAGAGATCTGGACAAACAACCTCATCTCCTTCATCTACAAAAAGAAAAGCCAAGAGGGAGATAGAGTGTGTTAATCCAGCAGTAACAGTAGAGCCACTAAAGAGCTTATTTTTTAGTGTTGGATTCTTTCTTATCATCTCTTCTTTCCAAAGTTTTCTTAACTCTTTATCTCCTCCACCAGGAGCATATGAGAAGATTTCTTTCTTCTTTAGAGATCCGGGAACAAAGTTTGAGTAAATATCACTTAAGCAGAATGGCTCGCCTTTGTCTGTTGCAAGACCAACTGTAGCATTATATCTCTTGGCACTCTCTGTCGCTTCTGCCGCCTGAGCAACAATTCCTTTAGGAAAGTAAATACCTTTTCCTCTTTTTGATAACAGGTCATACGCACAAGATTTTTTTAAGCTTTCATTTAGCTCAAGTGCAAGTTCATTCATAGCCATTCTCCTTATAAAAAAGATTTATCCAAAGAATAAGTATTGATAAGAACTAAGCCAATACATTTTTTAAAAATTAATCAAAAAAAGTATCCTTGTTGGTCTTCTTCTTTTTTCTCTACTTTCTTTCCAAGCATTGAGATAAATTCATTTTCATCAACAATTTTTACGCCATACTTCATTGCATCAGCTCTCTTTGAGCCACCTCCTTTTCCACTTAGAAGGTGTGTTGTTTTACTAGTAACAGAGCTAACTGTTCTTCCACCTCGCTTTTCTATTTCTTCAAGGGCCTTGCTTCTCGGGTTATAGTTTTCAAAACTACCTGTAACGCACCAGACTTGGCCAGAAAAAATTTGCTCAAGATTTTCGTCATCCTTTTTATCCATCGATAAAGAAAAATGAAGGCCATAGTCTCGTAAGGCATATAATGTTTTCATAAAGTTTTTATCTTTGAATGCCTTTATTATGTTTAAGGCAGTTTCCTCTCCTATTCCCTTAATGGAAAGGAAGGCATCTTTATTGTCACTAAGAGAAGCATCTATAAACTTATCGACAGAATCAAAGCCTCCATTAATCAAGATTTCAGCGCTCTTCTTTCCGATTTCAGGAATACCAAGGCTTGCAAGTACCGTTTTATATGGTTGCTCTTTTGACTTTTCTACGCTTTTAATAATTTGAGATATCGTCTTTTCTCCGATACCGACTTCCCCAATCGCCTTTTCGTAATTAGCACTATATATATCCTCTACATCTTTCAATAAGCCAATGTTATATAGGATTTCAATTGTCTTTGGACCAAGAGTCTCTATATCCATTTGGTCACGAGAAGAAAAGAATATAAGGCGACCTTTTCTCTGATCAGGGCAATCATAATTCGGGCAGAATAGATGCGCACCTCTTTTTTCAAGTTGACTGCCACAACATGGACAAGTGAGAGGGATATGATAAGTGGTATTTCCTTTCTCATTTTTCTCTATCACTTCTTCTACAGCAGGAATAACATCTCCTCTCTTTGTTATTGAGATAGTATCGCCAATGGCAAGTTCTAACTCATCAATATACTCTTGGTTATGGAGTGTTGCTCTCTTAATCGTTGAGCCACCTAAGTGAACAGGTTCTATCTCTGCAACAGGAGTAATACGTCCTGTTCTTCCAACTTGGCATGTAACAGAGAGAAGAACTGACTGAGAGTGTGGGGACTCAAACTTATACGCAATTGCCCAACGAGGGTGATGAACTGTATAACCAAAACGCTCTCTAACATCAAGTTCGTTAATCTTAAAGACGAGCCCGTCTATTTCATGATCTAACTCCCCTCGTTTTTTTGTCATATCGCCAATGTAAGAACTTAGTTCACTAAAGCTATATGGTCTGCCCTCTTCTAGCTGTGCTTCTTTAAGTTTTGCCTCTGCCTCTTGTCTTGTTGAAGCAATAAAGCCAAAATCTGGATTAATTCTGAAGCCTAGGTCTTTAAGTTTTTTTAATATATGCAAGTGGTCTTTTGGTGTTTTGCTTTTATCGCTCCAAAAGCCCTCATAGCAATACATATTCAAAGGAACACGGCTAGCTTCACTAGACTTTTGTCTTCTAACTGTTCCAGCCGCAAGGTTACGAGGATTCGCAGCCTTTTCATCTTCAGGAAGTGTACTATTTACCCTCTCGAATTCTTTTTTAGGAAGATAAACTTCTCCTCTAACAGCCAAATCAATACTTTCTGGCAAAACTAAAGGAATTGTCTTTATCGTAACAATGTTAGGCGTAACATCGTTACCAACCTCTCCGTTTCCTCTAGTTACAGCTCTTACGAGAAGGCCATCCTCGTAATAGAGAACCATAGATATTCCATCTATTTTCTCCTCTGCAACAAAGCTTAGTTCTCCTCCTTCCTTTTCAATAGAGCGAGAAAAGAAAGACAACACTTCATCCTTCGAATATGCTTTATCTAGAGAAAGAACAGGAATAGTATGCCTTACCTCAGGAAAGTCATTTGTCAAATCTGAGCCAACTCTTCTAGTTGGGCTAGAAGGTAAAGCATATTCTGGATATTTTTTCTCCAGTTCTATAAGGCGGTCTGTAAGCCTGTCATACTCCTGATCTGATACAAGAGATACTCCTTTCTTATAATATGTATCTTGATAAACTGTTAGTTTTTCGGTTAGCTCTTTTATTTCTTCTTTTATATCCATACATACAGTATAGCACACTCTCTGCTTCTTCTTTTATTGAACTAAGATAAAAAGAAGTGTTATCTTGTTTTTATGGCAGAACGCAAGACTTTTTCTAGATACAACATGCGTTGTGGTATCGTACTAAGGGCACAAGAAGGAAACCAAAGACTAGATGGCTTTGAGCTCCCTGAGCTTGACTCAAGATTTCTCCTTTTAAGAGCACAGGACATTCCTGGAGAGAATGCTCTTTATGTGATGGGAACAAAGATTCCACTTCTTGCAGATAACTTTATTGCATATAAGGGACAACCACTACTTGTACTCTTTGGCCCAGACTACGAAAGCACAGAACTAATGCTTGAAAAGATCAAGGTTATCACTTCTCCTATGACAATTGATTTAGGAGAAGATGCAACTATTCCTTCACCATTATTCTTCTCTTGGGGCTTGGACGATGAAGGCGCAACAGAGAAAGAAAAGCAAAATCTAAGAAAAGTTGAAAGCTCATTCAGTGTCGATTCAGATGAAATAGTTTCATATGTTCGCTATGAAGTCTCTTCATGGATTGATAACAATGAACAATTTCATACGCAGTGCCCTACCCAGTGGCCAGAGCTTGTTAAAACTGCTATCTCAAGTGCAACACATACAACCCCTGAAGACATAACAATACATACAGAAAAATATCTTTCTCGCTATGATGAATTCTTATTTACCCCTGCCTTATTTGGTGCTTTTACTGCAATAGCTTGTGAAAAAACAAAGCTAGTTTGTGAAATGAGAGTTGAAGCGAAAGGTCGAAGGACAAAGCTCAACTATCAATTGACAACATGGGTAGATGAAGAAAATAGACCAAAGCATGAAGAAGTAACTGTAACTATAGATCAAGGTGCATACGCAATTAATGGTAAAGAGGTACAGCGCCAAATAATTGCTGGAATAATACCAAAGTACTCTCTTGATTCTTTTAAGGCTTTAATAAGAACAGAAAGCAGTCCAAATATGCCAACGCTTTTTGCTGGTGCATCTATCTATTCTTTTACGACATCTAGCCAAGCATTGCATATTTCAAGGCTTGCAAAGAAAGCCCAAACAACACCTCTTAAATATCTATTAAATGTCAATAAAGATACTACAAAGTTCACAGATTGGGCGCCTAAGCATGACCTCACTGATTTAAATAATAAGTTGAAAAATATTGCAGCCGTCTCAGACTATGAAAGAAAATGGTCATCTTCTTCCCTACATTCTGGAGAATTTGGTCTTCAAGGCTATTTATATGGCATTGGCCTCTCTTCTGTCCTTTCTATTGCAGGTTTTTCAACTTCATATGCAAAAGAAAGCCAAGCTCAGGCTCAGATATCGTACACAATAAAAAAGAACATAACTATCTCTGGTACAATTCCTCAATCAATCACAACAGATAGAATGTTGAAAGACATTATCTCTCAGTACTTCATAAAGAATAATTCGTCAGAGCCTGTTCTCTTCTTAGAAAACTATTCAAAGTCTCCTGATAGTGGCCCTAATTTGCTTTCAAGCTATGATACACAGTTTCTTACACAGCTTATGAAAGCAGCAAACAAGCTATCGTCTCTTATGGCAGAAGAGTCAACAGAGGATCCTATCGACTTAAAATTCAACTCACAGAATCTTACCAACCCATGTGAATTTGAATATTCTGGTTTTGGAAGTGCTGTTGCTGAAATTGTTGTACCAAAAACATCACTCTGTCCATGTGCTAAAAAACTTTGGCTCGATATGGCATTAGCTCTTCCTTATACAAAGAGTTCTATTCAGAGAATTAAAACGATAGCAACAGAGACACTTTCATCTCTTGGTGCAAGGTTTGTAGATAACTTCTCTATATCTGTTAAGCTTACACCAGAAAGAAAAGAAGTCAGCGTCTACTCTTCTTTAGAAAATACAACAAGAGCTCTCGTAACTAGTGCCTATATTTCAGCGCTTTGGCAAGCACTTGGAGAAGATTCTTCGATATCTACTCCAATGGGAGCTAAAGAAATAATGAAAACTCTATCAAAGGAGGGAAAGATAAGTGAAAATTGATTGCATTGTAGATGGAAAGACTTTGACACTCTCCCTTAACTCAAACAAACCACTCTCTCTAATTTTACAGGAAAACTTAGACATACAAAGTGTTACTTCTCACTGTAGAGGAAAGATGTGTGGACTCTGCGCTGTATTAATTGATGGAAAAGCAGAATTATCTTGTATGGTCCCAGCCTTTGAACTAAGAGGAAAAGAAATAACAACTTTTGACCAATTTCAAAAGACAAGAAACATGAAAGATATAAGTAAGGCCTATGAACTACTTAGCATCGAACCTTGCTCTGATTGCTATGCATCCCGTTCAATTATCTTTGAGTCTATTCTTAATTCCGGAGAAACAAGGCCAGATGAAATAAAGAGACTACTAAGTGCAGTTCACTGTTCATGTATGGAAAGTGATGATGAAGTAAGCATCGTAATGAAAGCAATGGAAATAAGGAGAAAGAGAAATGTACGAAGGTCTTAACTCTCCGTCTATTCATACTCCAGTGAGTTTATCTGAGTATAGCCAAATAGCTCTTCGCTACCCTAATGCAAAAATTTGGGCTGGCGGAACATCAATAATGAGTAGGGAAAAGGCATATCCTTCAAGAGAGACAAACCCTGAAATTGTTTGCCTGAATAATATTGAAGAGCTAAAGAAAGTTTCTCGTAATGATAGAATGATTGAAGTTGGAGCAATGGTCTCCCTCTTCGACATTCTTAAAAACCACAGAAATTTTATTCCACCTATTTTAAAAGAAAACATTGATGCACTTGGCTCACCTCTACTTACTAGTAGAGCAACTATCGGTGGAGCAATAGCAACAACTATGCCAATGACAACGCTTCCTGGAACGCTAATCACATTGGGTGCAAATGCTGAAGTTAGGTCATTTAGAAAGAAGATTGTTAAATCTAAATGGACACCTCTTTCTCAGCTTGTAAATGCTTTGAAAAATGGTTCAATAACCCTACCAAGTAGAGGTTTAATAACAAGAGTAAGAGTTTCTCTTTCTTCAACAGATTATTCATACTTCAAAGAAGAGGGATCTTATGTTGATGACGTAGAGAATACAGTAGCCGTTGCCTTTACTGCATCAGCAGGACAAGAAACACTGCTTAATCCTCACCTAGCTATTACCTTTCCTCTTCAGGGAATTGTTTATTCAAAGGATTTAGACAACATCTTAATGCAACTACATTTTCCTCTCTCAGGATCGGATTTTAACCAGTTCTTGCAAATTGCTTACACATTTATTAATGCTGTTACACCAAACATTACTAAACTTCAAAAAGTTAGGCTAAATTATATATTAGAAGAGATGGTAAATAGCATAAATGCTAAAGTATTAGCGCCTTCTCCTTTTGAAAGTGGACTTGGTAAGGAAATTTAAAATTGAGCGATTTTGTACATTTACATAACCACACAGATTTCTCCCTTCTTGATGGAGCAGCTTCCATCAGCCGTTATATTGCTAAATGCAAAGAAACAGGAATGGATGCATTAGCCATCACAGACCATGGCAATATGTATGGAGCTGTTACCTTTTACAAAGAATGCAAAAAGAACGGCATTAACCCCCTTGTAGGTTGTGAGTTTTACTACACCTACGATAGACATGTAAAGGATAGTACCTCAAAGTACTTCCACTTAATTCTTATCGCCATGTCAGATAAAGGCTACCACAACTTAATGGAGCTTAACTCTATTGCATGGAAAGAAGGCTATTATTATAAACCTAGAATTGATGATGAATCTCTAAAAGCCCATAGTGAAGATTTAATCTGTCTCTCTGCTTGTCTTGCTGGAGAGATTCCTCGCCTTGTCATCAACAATAATATTGAAAAGGCAAAAGAAAGAATCCTTTGGTTTAAAAGTATCTTTGGCGATAGATACTATCTAGAGCTCCAAGACCATGGCTTGGACGAAGATAAAATTGTACTAGATGTACTACCTAAGCTTGCTAAAGAGTTGGATGTCCCTCTTGTATGTACTAATGATATTCACTACATAGAGAAAGATGATTGGAACGCTCATGACACTTTAATATGTATTGGAACTCAAAGAAAGAAGGCAGATAAAGACAGATTAAGATACAAAGAAGGAGTATTCTATTTTAGAACACCAGAAGAGATGAAAGACCTCTTCTCTTGGTGTCCTGAGGCAATAAAGAATACAGTCGAGATTGCTAACAGATGTCATCTTGAAATAAAATTTCCAGGCCCTATTCTCCCAAAATGTAGTATACCTCCTGAGTATAAAAGTGATGCAGAATACCTAACAGCTCTCTCCTATGAAGGTCTTAAAGAACGCTACCCTAACGCCGAGGGCGAAGAACTAGAGAACTTAAAAAAACGACTGCAACACGAATTAGACATCATCATAAAGATGGACTTCCCTGCCTACTTCTTAATTGTAAGAGACTACATACACTGGGCAAAAACTCACGATATTCCTGTTGGTCCAGGACGTGGTAGTGGTGCAGGTTCACTTGTTGCTTATACAACAACCATTACCGATGTTGACCCGATAAAATACAATCTACTCTTTGAAAGATTCTTAAACCCAGAAAGAGTTTCCCTCCCAGATTTCGATGTTGACTTCTGTTTCGAAAGACGTGGAGAAGTTATCGATTACGTAACAGAACATTATGGCCATGATTCGGTTGGTCAGATTGTAACCTTTGGAACACTTAAGCCAAAGGCTGTTGTAAAAGATGTATGTAGAGTCCTCGATATTCCTTTTGAAGAATCAAACAAAATTACTGCGCTTGTTCCAGATGAAATACCGGGCGTTAAAAAGATACATATAACAGATGCACTTAAGGCTGAACCAAAATTACAAGAGATAAGAGATCGAGGTGGAGTTTATGAAGAACTCTTCGACACAGCAATACGCCTTGAAGGTTTGAATCGTCATACATCCCTCCACGCTGCAGGTGTTGTTATTGGCCGTGAGCCTTTGGATAGATATGTACCTTTATGTGTTCCTGATCAAAAGACAGGCGGACTTGCTAGCCAATATACAATGCTTCAAATTGAAGAATGCGGACTAGTAAAGATGGACTTCTTAGGTCTAAAGACACTTACGCTTTTAAAGCATGCCGTTGACCTTATCCATCGTAGAGAACCGGATTTTGACCTAAACAAAATAAGTACTACAGACAAGAATACTTTCGATATGCTCTGTCGTGGCGACAGTGCTTATGTCTTCCAATTTGAATCGACAGGCATGCAAGATATTTTGAAAAAGGCTAAACCTAATTCAATTGAAGAGCTTGTCGCTTTAAATGCACTTTATCGTCCAGGTCCAATGCAGTTTATTGATAAATACATCGATTCAAAATGGGGACGAACACCAATTACCTACCCAGACCCTTGTCTTGAGCCTATTCTGAAGACAACCTATGGTGTAATTGTCTACCAAGAGCAGGTTATGCAGGTTGCACAGGCGATAGCTGGCTACACGCTTGGCGAGGCAGATATTCTCAGAAGAATCATGGGTAAGAAGAAGGTTGAAGCACTAGCAGCAGAGCTTGAGAAATTCATAAAAGGAGCTGTTGAAAGAGGCTTTACCAAAGAGCATGCTACAGAAATATTCCATATTCTAGAACCTTTTGCTGGCTACGGCTTCAATAAGTCTCATGCTGTTGCTTACTCAATTATTGCTTATCAAACAGCATTTTTGAAAGCTAACTACAATACAGAGTTCTTAGCAGCTAACCTTACTAACGAAATGAATAGCCCAGACAAGTTCAAAGAATATTTGAACCTGGCGCCAAAGTATGGAATAAAAATTGTCCCACCTTCAATTAACAGATCTGAAAAGCAATTCTCTGTAGATAATGGTGATATTATTTACGGTTTAGCCGGTATTAAAAATGTTGGTGGAACAATTGTAGAGAGCATAATTCAAGAACGAGAAAAGAATGGCAAATATAAGTCCTTTATGGATTTCTTATCACGCCAAGGCTCAACTTCTCTTAATTCAAGACTTCTTGAGTGTCTTATTAAAGCTGGATGTTTTGATGAACTAGGAGTAGATAGGGCAACGCTTCTTGCTTCCCTTGATGATGCTATGAAGTTTGATAAAGAGCAAAAGAGTCACTCTGCTTTTGGTCAACTCTCTCTTTTTGGAGAAGATGATAGCGAAATTAGTAAATTTGAAATGAAAGAAGTTCCACCATTCCCTCCTCTTGAAAAGTTGAAGATGGAGAAAGAACTTCTTGGTTTTTATATCTCTGGCCATCCATTAGATACATACAAAAAAGAGATTGAAGAATGTGTAACTGTAAATCTTTCTGATTTAGATACCATTAGTTGGGGTAATGACACACAGCTTATTGCCCAAGTAATAGCTCAAAGAACATTAGTATCGAAAAAGACTGGAGGAAAGCTATCTTTCTTAACACTTCAAACTAATGATGGAGATACAGAAGCTGTAATATTCCCTAAATCTTATGAAACATTAGGTGGTAGGACAGAAGTAGATGGCATTTATGGCTTTAAGGGACATTTTGACAGAAAAGATGGTAAAGTTTCCTTCATCATTTCAGATATTCTCTCTCCAAGAGAATTGCAACCTGAAGCTGTACAGCGTATCCATATAAGGCTAAAGGAAAATACAGAAATAAGTAAAAGTAATCTATCTGAATTGATGAAAACATTGATACAAAATGAAGGAAAGACCCCTGTATATCTATCAATAGAAGGTATTGAAGGAGAGGAATTACAACTAAGAAGTACAGATAGTGTCAATTATTCACGCAATCTCTACAATACACTCACACAATTAGATGTTGTCTTAAAGGTCTGGGTTAATTAACTTTTCTTCTAATGGAGGTAAAAATGCTCTATAACGCTACGCTGATGAAAATATCACTCTTCTTAGCAAGAGTATTAAATGCATACTCGCTTCTTATTTGGGTAAGAATAATCTTCTCATGGTTTATTTCTAACCCACAAAGAAATAATTTTGTTTATTGGTTAGGTAGACTTGTTGATCCATATTTGAGTGTATTCAAAGGCAAAAAATCAACAATAGGTCGCTTGGATTACTCACCTATTTTTGCAATTGGTGTCATCTACATTTTTGAGTGCATATTCCAATTCTATGGAGTATATGGAACTTTAACACTATCTTCTGTGCTCTACATATTTCTTAACGCATTCTGGGCATATGGACTATCCATATTCTTTTGGGTTCTGTTTTTCTCTCTTGTATTTAAAACAATTGCTTCATTTTCAAATAACCCACAAACAAGAATGGGCTTTTATACAGTAGGCTCTGCAGCTGAACCTGTAACTCAGTTTGTTAGACAGATGGCAGGGAAAAGGCTATTAAGTGAAAAAACTGTAAATATTATATCTCTTGTATTGGTTATAGTTTTTTACTTTATGACACGTTACCTCGTTGGCTATTTGGCCTCCCTTTGCATGAGGATACCTTTTTAAAAATGAAAGATGAGCTAACTCTACTTCCTGGTGTCGGACAGAAAAAGTCCCAAGAATTTAAAAGACTAGGTCTAAGTACTCTAAAGGACCTAGTTAATTATATTCCACGTGGCTATGACGACAGAAGAGAAGAAAGATACATATCAAGTATCACAGAAGAGGATAGCTCTGTTAATTGCCATATAACTATTATTTCACATTCGGCATTCTCATCAAAAAATGGAAGAACTGTAAAGGTAACTGCCATTGATGATAACTACACTAAAGTTGAGCTATTATGTTTTAATCGTCCATTCTTAGAGAAAATGCTCTATCTCGATAGCCAATGGTATTTAAATGGTACAGTAAAAAAAATACATGGCGTTTATCAATCTAGTGCCTTTGAAGTAAAAAAAACTAAGGAAGAATGCGGTATAGGAAAAATACTTCCTCTCTACTCTCTTTCTGGAACACTTACCCAAAAAGACTTTCGCTTAGCAATAAAAAACGCATTGGAATTCCTTTCTCCTATAGAAGAAGAATTACCATCTTCTCTGAGAGAGAAGTATTCTCTATTGGATAGAGACACGGCTCTTAGAGAAATTCATTTTCCAGACGACGAAGAATACTTAAAGAAAGCAAAAGAAACACTGGCTTTTACAGAGCTACTACTTTTAGAGATTAAAATCTTACGAGAAAGACCAGTTAATAAAACTAGGAATATACCACCTTCTCCTTTAGAAAAGATGATGATTTCTCTTCTTCCTTTCTCTCTTACTACAGACCAAGTTAAAGCATGTAATGAAATAAGAAGCGATTTAAGTAAACCAATTCCAATGAACAGACTCTTACAAGGAGATGTTGGAAGTGGAAAAACTCTTGTTGCCCTACTCTCGTCTCTTTATGTAATACAAAACGGAGGGCAAGTTGCGTTAATGGCGCCAACGGAACTACTTGCTCGTCAACATGCAGAAAATGCATATGCTCTTCTTTCTCCTTTGGGTGTGAGAATCTCATTTATTACAGGTGATGTTAAGGGCAAAAATAGACAACTTATCCTTTCACATCTAAAAAATGGTGAAATAGATTTGGCTATCGGAACCCATGCTCTTTTTTCTAATGATGTAAGTTTTAAGAATTTAAAATATGTAATAATTGATGAGCAACATCGCTTTGGTGTTGGACAGAGAGAATCGTTGCAAAAAAAGGGAGAAAACCCACATCTGTTGTCGATGACAGCAACACCAATTCCTCGTACTCTTGCACTTACTCTCTATGCAGATTTAGATATTTCTACAATAAAGACAATGCCTAACGGTAGAAAGAAAATCATTACATATACCGTTGGTCCAAATAGCAGAGAAAAGATGTATTCGTCCATCAATGTTGAATTTGAAAGAGGACATCAAGCCTATTTTGTCTACCCTCGTATTGATGATGAAGGAGAAAGTGACTTAAGAGATGTAATGAGCATGTATAGTTTTTTGCAAAAACAATATCCATTCGTCCCTTCTGCTTTTATACACTCTCGTCTTAGCGAAGATGAAAAGATGAGAATTCTAAATGATTTTAGAGAGGGCAAAATAACATATCTTGTTGCAACAAGCGTTGTTGAAGTTGGTATTGATATACCAAATGCAACATGTATGGTAATTGAACATGCAGATCGCTTTGGACTTGCGGCACTCCATCAGCTAAGGGGAAGAGTTGGAAGATCATCTCTACAATCTTATTGCTTTCTAGTCTTTGATTCTTCTCTAAGTCCAGAAGCAAAAGAAAGACTAAGCACAATGAAAGAAACCAATGATGGCTTCGTTCTCGCAGAAAAAGACCTTCTTATAAGAGGGCCAGGAGAGATTAGCGGTAACAAACAATCTGGTTTCTTAAAACTTAAATTTGCATCTTTAACAGAAGACACAATTCTTGTGGCAAGAGCAAAAGATGAAGCAGAAAAAATTCTAAGAGAAGATCCTGGCCTCATTAAAGCAGATAATGCCACCCTTAGAAGAGCTATAAAAGAAGAGAGAGTAACTGACAAAAAAGGTTAAAAGAAATAATATTGAGTTATGTTTACAAGAGATGAAGCCGTCGAGTTATGGCACAAATATAATAAAAGTGAAAGCTTATGGCATCATGCTCTTAGTGTAGAGAGTGTGATGAGAGAAGGAGCATCTAGATTTAATGAAGATGCTGATTATTGGGGACTTGTTGGTCTCTTGCATGATGTTGATTGGGAAATGTTCCCTCAAGAGCATTGCCAAAAATGTGTCTCTCTCTTAAAAGAGATTGGAGCTGATGATAGTTTTATCCATTCTGTTTGTTCTCACGGTTGGTCTATATGCACAGATGTTAAGCCTGAGAAATTTATGGAAAAATTCCTTTTTGCTATCGATGAATTAACAGGTCTTGTTACAGCTACAGCTTTAATGAGACCAGAAAAGATGAAGGGAATAACTGTCAAATCTGTAAAAAAGAAATGGTCAAACAAAAACTTTGCCGCAGGTGTTAATAGAGACATAATTTTAAAGGGAGCAGAAGAACTAAATATTCCTCTTGAGACTCTTATTGAAATAACGATAGCTGGAATGACAAAGATAGCACCGTCCCTTGGTCTTTGGGTTGAGGAATAAAGATGAGAATAACTGGTGGAAAGTATGTGAGACGAATTGTCTCATGTCCTCCTGGAGTAATAAGGCCAGCAATGGATAGAATGAGAGAGTCCCTCTTCTCTATTCTTGGAGATTTAACAGGATGTAGCTTTCTTGATCTATTTTCAGGCTCAGGTTGTGTTGCTATTGAGGCCGCATCTAGAGGAGCTAGCCCTATCCATCTTGTAGAGATGGACAGAGGAAAGAAAGCAACTATTGAGAAGAATCTATCGTTTGTAGAAGAAGACAAGAAACTATTTGTTTCTGATGCAAAACGCTTTATCCTTTCAACTCCATATAAGTATGACATTGTTTATTGTGATCCACCATTTCCTATGGAAGAAAAAGTGAAGCTTTTAGAGGATGTTGCATCATCTGACATTGTCAAAAACAAAGGCCTTTTTATAATCCACTATCCATTAGAAGAAAGAAAGTTGTGGCCTGAAAAAGTGGGTTCGTTTGTCCTTTGTGACGAAAGAAAATATGGTAGGTCGATTCTCCGTTTTTATAGGAATGAAAAATAATGCTTTACATAGATGAATGTAATATTGGTAGAGATAGTTCATATTTTCAAAGCACAGATACAGATTCAACATATACAGTTAAGCCTGTGAAATATTTTGGTTTATCACAAGAAGAAGCTGGTCTTCATGCTGCGCTAAAGGGCGTTGGTCTAAAGGAAATGCTAGACAAAGAAGGCAGAACTTGGATGATACTGCGAACTCGCATGACCATAAATAAGCTTGCATCTTGGATGGATGAGTATAGAACAGAGACTTGGTGCCAAGAAGGCTTTAAGCTGTACTGTCCTCGTTTAGTTAGAGCTTATGATAGCTCTAACACTCTACTCTTTTCATCTGAAAGTCTTTGGGTCATTATGGATATGATAAAACTTCGCCCTGAGCGTCCTAGCTATATATCTGGAAGACTAGAGACTATTAAAGATAAAGAAAAAGAATTTAATCCTGACTTTCCTAAATTTCCTCTAAAAGAAGAATACAAAGCACAGAGTTTTGGAATACAAGATATAAAGTTTGATTATTATGACTACGACTACAACAAACATATCAATAATCTTAGTTACATTAATTGGACTTTCTCTTCTTTTCCATCAGATTACTTAGATAGCTATCGTCCATCGTTTATAGATACCGAATGGAAAAAACAATGTCATTTTGAAGACAAACTCTTCATAGAAACAACGAAGAAAAACGAAACCGAAGAATCTTTTTTTACATCTATTTTCAAAGAAAAAGAAAATGGCGAAAAAGAAGAGGTCTTCCATTTAGTTTCACAATGGGAGAGAAAAAATGAAAGATGAAAAAGATATTTTAATATTAGATTGTCCACGTTGTGATGGACCAGCTGTAATAGAAGATGAAGAAGGTTGGTGTTGCTATATTTCTTGCATGGACTGTGGTTGCCACACTGTCGAGGTAGCTTATGCAACAGAAAAAGAGAGGCTATCCGCAATCCAAAAAGCAGCAACACTATGGAATTGTGGCAAGGTAATTAAACTAGAACCAGGAGAATAATCAATAATGAGGGGGTTTTCTGTTTTCCCTCTCTTCTCCAGTTATATCAATTAAATCCTTAATCTTCTTTTTCATCTCCTCCATTTGAGCCATCATTTGTGTAAGCTTTTTGCCAAAGTCTATTACGCATTCATTTAACTCTTCATTTTGGGCTTCAAGATAGCTTACTTTTATCTCTAGTTTCTCTAACTCTTCTTTCATAAGATTATTATTGTTTTTGGAATGATAAATTGCAACTGTCATAAAAATATAGCTCTGCTACACAAAAGTAACAGAGCTAATTTTAGTTAGTCTTAAGGGCTTCTAGGATTTCTTTCTTAAGTTCAGGAGAGATAGAAAGACTATTTATCTTTTTAATAGTTCTCAATGCTTCATCTTCCCTGCCCTCAGCTTTTCCTTGTATTATACCTTCGGCCTTTCCTTCTTTTTTTCCTTCTTCTCGGCTCTCTTTGACAGAATAATCAATGAAATCATTTATCCTCTTTTCTTGACTCATTCTACTCATTATCTCTTCTACCTCTTCTGGGTGTTCTTTTATGAAGGCTACAAGTATTCCTCTTTCCTCACACTCTTCAAGTGTCTTCTTTATCGCTTCTTCTTCTCGCCCGTATTCACTTACATTTTTATCATATAACTCACAAAAAAGACAGATTTCTTTTAATACACCTACTGTATTCTTCCTATCTAGAACCTTTACTCTTGCGCATATATCACTCTCATCTTCAGAGAATGCATTTAAGTAAAGAGGTGTATTTTCTTTTTCTCCCGTATAGATAACATAAAACCGAGGAGTAGGAAGTGTTATTTCACTTTCTTCATCTTTATCTTTTTTGCTCTCTTTTTCTACTTCTTCGGCAAACTGAGCAAAATAAGTAAGAAGCCTTAACGGAACATTTGGTGCCCATGTCGATTGGCACTCCATAAAAACAATAAGCTTCTCTCGAACTCTGAAGCTTAAGTCATTGTACATACCGTTAATAAAGACATTCTCAAGCTTTATTAGTTTAATGTCTTCTTCTTTAACTAGTGTGTCTTCTGGATAGAGCGATAAGTATACTTCTCTTAGCCACTTCTTCTCTTTTACGAGAGCAGAGAAGATACTGTCTTTAATCTCGCGCTTTAAATCAATAGAACCTTCTTTCATTTTGGGTCCCTCCTATAATTTAAACGCTAAAAATTGAAAAAATGTCAAAGAAAAGAGAAAAATAAGCAAATATTTTTTCCTTGTTTCAAATTAAATTTTAAATCAGCTATTTTTCATCACAAATATAATGCAATTTTGTTGTTTTTCTTTCTTCTTTTTCCTTTCTTCCTCCCCTTTCTATGTTACAATTTTTCTTATAGGGTAAAAAATGAAAGGCGAAAGAGTTGCACAGCTAGAACTATTATTACGCTCTCATCCTGAGGGCCTAAGAAGAGCAGAGATTGCAAGAAGATTGGGGGTACATCGATCTACGATATCTAGATATGTAGAGGATTTATCTAAGCATATTGACATCTATGAAGATAACAATTTAATAAAGATCAAAGAGAATACTCAATCCTCTCCTTTAGAACTATCTATATATGAAACTCTCGCATTCAATATGTCAGCAGAGGCTCTTGCTAATTCTTCTGCAATACAAAACCCTCACCTTGCTTCAGGATTAAGAAAAATTGCAATGAACATGAAGACCTATGCACCAAAGGTCTCTGACAACATATTAACGATGGCTGATGATATTGAAACTAAGATTGCATCATCTATGGTTGAATCTTCTTCGTATAACAAGGTTCTTGAAGTCTTAATTGATTGTTGGGTTTCTGGACGAATAGCTAAGATTTCAACAACAACTCCCGGACAAGAAGAGATAGAAATGGCACCTTATTTCATAGGCTTCACAGAAGATGTTAGTGGACGTAAACCAATGACTGTAACAGGAAGACTTAGGCACACTAAAGATATTGTTACACTAAACATTACATCCATCATTGCTGTCCAAATGCTTAATGAAACTTACACTATTCCAGATAACCTCAAACCATTTACAAAACAGCGAGGAGAAGATGCATACGATGCAATTGATATGATTCCTCTTGTTTTAAAGGTAAAGGAAAAGAGTGCTCTTAATTCATTTTCTTCTTTGTACCACGAAAAACCAGAGATAAAGGAAACTGGAAATGGTGAGTATATATGTTCCATGAGAATAGAGAACTCTATTGAACTCTTTTTGCGTCTAGTACAATGTGGAACAAGCATCGAGATAATATCACCAGAGAAGACAAAAAAGAAATACATAGACCTTTTGAAGAGCATTCTTGAAATCTATAAATAGAGAATCTATGGTGGGCAAATCAGCCCACTTTTTCATATGAATCCTTACTTACAAAGAAAATAGACCTAAAAACCAAAGTCCAAATAAAACAAATAATAGAAGAAATGTGACAATACCAAAGACAACTAGCCTTTTAATTAATGCTTCTTCTTTCTTTTCTTTATCATCCATGAAGGTATTCTACAAAATAACGGGTACTCTAATGAATACCCGCTAGCTTGTTTACAATTATTTTTAATAGTTTTGGAATTTATTATGGATTAATATCCCTGCTGGCACATAGCATCAGCGACCTTCTTGAAGCCGGCAATGTTAGCACCCTTTACGTAATCGATATAACCATCTGCACACTTACCTTCTCTTACGCAAGCAGCGTGGATGTTCTTCATGATGCCATGGAGCTTTTCATCAACTTCTTCGCTAGACCAATTGTAATGCATAGCGTTCTGGCTCATCTCTAAACCTGATACAGCAACACCACCAGCATTAGCAGCCTTTCCTGGAGCAAATGGGATTCTTGCCTTCTGGAATTCCTGGATAGCTTCTGGGCAGCAACCCATGTTACTTGTTTCAACAACATACTTTACGCCGTTAGCGATAAGTGCTTTAGCATCATCTCCATTAAGCTCGTTCTGAAGAGCACATGGGAATGCCATGTCAACCTTAACTTCCCAAGGTTTCTTGCCCTTAACAAACTTAGCGCCAAACTTCTCTGCGTATGGAGCAACAACGTCGTTGTTAGATGCTCTGAGTTCTAGCATATAAGCAATCTTTTCAGGAGTATTAATTCCTTCTTCATCAAGAATATATCCATCTGGTCCACTGATTGTAACGACCTTAGCACCAAGCTGAGTAGCCTTTGTAACAGCGCCCCAAGCAACGTTACCAAAACCAGAGATAGCAATTCTCTTTCCTTCGAAAGAATCACCATGTTCTTTAAGCATTTCATTTGCAAAATACATCGTTCCGAAACCTGTTGCTTCTGGTCTTACAAGAGAACCACCCCATCCCCAGCCTTTACCTGTGAGGACACCTGTGTTCTCTTCTCTAATTCTCTTATACTGACCATATAAGAAACCAATTTCTCTTCCGCCAACACCGAGGTCTCCAGCAGGAACGTCTGTATCTGGTCCGATATACTTCTGAAGTTCCGTCATAAATGAACGGCAGAATCTCATGATTTCAGCATCACTCTTTCCCTTTGGAGAGAAGTCTGAACCACCCTTACCTCCACCCATTGGGAGTGTTGTAAGAGAATTCTTGAAAATCTGTTCAAATCCTAAGAACTTTAATGTGCCAAGAGTTACATTAGCATGGAATCTGAGTCCACCCTTGTAAGGACCAATAGCGTTGTTATACTGAACTCTGTATCCTCTGTTTACCTGGATTTCATGATTATCATCTTCCCATTCAACCTTGAATTCGATAACTCTATCTGGTTCAATGATTCTATCAAGAATCTTATTCTTTAAATATAATGGGTTTGAATTTACTGTATCAATAACAGATTCTATAACTTCACGAGCAGCCTGGATAAACTCAGGTTGAGCAGGATTCTTTCTTTCAAGTTCTGCCATAAATTTATTAAGATCGTACATAAAATGCTCCTTATCCTTCTTTTAAGCGTAAATCGACTTTTTGTATCCGTCAATTGTTAATTTTTTCGATATTTTTTCTTTACAAATTTTCCAATATTGGCGCTTTAGGCTCTTTTTTTTTAGGAATACAGCAGTATTTTACATAACTATACAATTTCTTTACAATTTAATATTTTCTTTATATACAAGAAATTAATAATATAAGCAGTAGATTGTTATATCACCAAATTTCTCATATTATATTTGTAAAATGAGGAGAAACAGTGTTTTTTAATAAAAAAGAAGAAACAAAAAGAAATGCTAGAGTAATAGATTTTCATTCTCACATTCTTCCTAATCTTGATGATGGAAGTAAAAGTGTTGATATGAGTTTAGCTATGCTTGAAGAGAGCTATAAACAAAAAATACGAAAGATAGTTGCTACTCCTCACTTTTATCCAGAACGCATAGCGCTCCCTACTTTTTTAGAAAAACGAATGGAATCTATCTCATCTCTTATACCTTATTACAATAGAGAAATTCATCCTACTCTGTATGTCGGGGCAGAAGTTGCATTTTTCCCTTCTCTTGGAGAAAGCGAAGATATTAAAAAACTAACCATCTACGGAACAAATACACTTCTTGTAGAGATGCCTTTTTCAAGATGGTCTAGCTACGACATCGAATCACTACTGAATGCTAAAAGAAATCTTGGCCTCAATATTGTAATTGCCCACATTGAAAGATATGAAAAATACCAAAAGAAGGGAGTTGTTGAGAATTTAATTGAAAATGACGTATTCATTCAATCAAATGCCGAATTTTTCATTGATGAAGCAACAAGAAAAGAAGCACTAAAAAAATTGAAAGATGGTTACATCCAAATACTTGGTTCAGACATGCATAACACTTCAGATAGGCCTCAGCAGATAGCACAGGCAAAAGAAATTATTAAAACCAAACTTGGAGAAGAATATATTATTTCTCTCCTTTCGAATACAAAATCGCTTTTATCTGGTGCACTTACAATTGAAGAAATATATAATGAATCAAAGGAATTAAAATGATTGATCTTCTATATAAAATATCTACCTATGCTTTGGCATTCTTTCTCCTATTAATGATAGTTTTGATATCTGTCGTTGGTAGCGAAGAAATTGTTCTTACTGTTCTCGGTTGGATTACAGTATTCTTTATTATTTCGTCTGTTGTCCTATTTATAATAAAAAAGAAAAAGAGCTAAAAATGTACTACGAGTTAGATGAGACTTGGATACCTTTTTCATCTCTGATGCTTAAGCACATCTACAATGTGCTTTTAATCTGTTCTGACTATGACAGATTTATGCTCGAAGAAGATGGAAGAGTTGAAGAAGAACTATACAAAGAATATATGGCTCTTGGATTAAGTAATCCTCCAAAGATTACTCATACTAACAACGAAAAAGAAGCACTTGAAATACTAAAGACCCAACAATTTGACTTAGTTATTTCTATGTTGGATCTTGGATCTGGGAGAGTTGAGGCATTAGCTTATAGCATAAAAAAAGATAACCCTAACCTCCCATTTATCGCACTCTCACCTTCTCCTGATCACAGAAAAGCAAAGGTGTTGAAGGGAGAAAATTGTCCATACATTGACTATTTATTTTATTGGTTAGGTAATCCAGCTCTCTTCTTAGCAATGATAAAGCTGATAGAAGATGAGATTAATATTGATCACGATACAAATGAGGCAGACGTAGAGGTTATCCTTTTCGTAGAAGATTCTGTACGTTTTATATCATCATACTTGCCAGAGATATATACACTTCTTATTAAGCAAAATAGAGCTTCTATTTTGGAGGCTCTTAACGATTGGGGTATGAAACTTAGAATGCGTGGACGTCCTAAAATTTTGCTTGCTCGTGATTACGATGAAGCTATCAAGATTTATTCAAAGTACAGAGATAATATCTTGGGTGTGATAAGCGACCTCTCTTTTCCTTCTCCATATGGAAAAGAAAATGGAGGCAAATACCTCGCTATTAATATAAAAAAAGATAATCCTGAGCTACCATTCCTTATTCAGTCCACAGATATAAAAGGCGAAGAATGTGCAAATGATCTTGGCGTGGACTTTATATGGAAGCTGTCTCCCGATAGATATATAGAACTTGAAGACTATTTCAGAGACAAATATAACTTTGGACCTTTTAGATTCATTAACCCTGAAAACGGTGAAGTTATTACGACAGCCTCCACAATGAAGGAACTACAGGAAAAAATGATTAAAGTTCCTTTGTCTTGTTTCCAGTATCATGTAAAGAGAAATGATTTTTCTCGTTGGCTTAGAGCACAATCGCTCTATTCACTTGCGTCAACACTAAAACCAATTACAACGAACCCTGATAAAGAAAACATTGAGAAAACAAGAGAATTAATTTATTCGAAAATAAAAGAATTCAGAAAGGAAAGAACAAGAGGTAGTATTGCTGAATTTAAAAGAGAAAACTATGATGAAACGTTCCTCTTTACTAGATTAGGAAAAGGTTCATTAGGAGGAAAAGGACGCGGTCTTGCTTTTTTAGCTATGGAAATGAAGGCTTCAAAAATAAGTCAAAAGTATCCTTCTGTCTATCTCTCGATACCTCGCACAATTGCTATCTCTACCGAAATCTTTGATAAATTTCTTCAATATAATGACTTTTGGCCTAGTGACTTTACCAATATGGAAAGTGATGAAAAAATATTAAAACTCTTCATCTCTTCTCCCCTTCCACCAGACTTTGTACTAGATCTAAAGAAAATATTAGATGTAATACACGTTCCTATGTCTGTTAGATCTTCTTCTCTTTTGGAAGATAGCCACTTCCATCCATTTGCAGGTGTCTATGAAACTTGTATGATACCAAATTCAGGAAATAGCGAAAAAAGATTGGAAGAATTAGGTAATGCCATAAAAACAGTGTGGGCTTCTACTTATTTTTCACGCGCTAGAGAGTATTTAAAAAGAACTGGTCATGCCGTTGAAGAAGAAAAAATGGCAGTTGTTTTGCAACAAATAACAGGATCTGAACATGATAAATATTGGCTACCAAACGTTTCTGGAGTAGCAAGAAGTCTTGACTACTATCCTCAAGGAAATAGAAAAGCTGAAGACGGAATTGGTATGCTTGCTTTTGGCATGGGAAAGACCGTTGTAGATGAAGGTTCTGCTTTTCGTTTTTGTCCTCTAAAGCCAGAAGTTCCAATTACATCTTTAAATGCAAAAGCATCACTTCAAAGAAAATTCTATGCTCTCGATAGAACTGCTAGTTTTGACCCATTTTCGAATATAGATAATCTAGTTCAACTCGACTTATCTTGTTGCTATAAATGGAATAAAGCACTTAATGGTATCTTCAGTGTCGTAACACGCGATGGTTATATTTCGGAAGATATTAATAGTGAAGGATATAAGATTCTTACTTTTAATGGAATTGTTAAATACAACATGCTATCTCTTGCCAAAATTGTTAGCGATATTCTTGCTCTCGGAACAAAGACAATGGCAGAACCTGTAGAGATAGAATTTGCAGTAAACACAGAGCATGCTGGACGCCCAGATTTTTCTATACTTCAAATCAGACCAATCTCTTCAACTGATCAATTTGAAAATATTGAAGTAACTAGTGAAGAAGAAAAAGATGCTCTTATAAGCTCTAACAGAGTTATGGGCAATGGAAAGGTAACAAGCATCCACGATTTAGTAATATTCAAGAAGGAATGCTTTAAACGCCAGGAAATGGTAAGTATGGCAAGCGAGTTAGAGAAAATAAATTCTTCGTCTGATGATTTATATATCTTAGTTGCAGCAGGGCGCCTAGGATCTTCCGATAATTGGCTTGGCATTCCATGTTCTTGGTCTCAAATCTCTAAAGCACATGTAATTGTAGAGACAGGTATTGAAGAGATTCAAGCAGAGCCAAGTGAAGGCACACATTTCTTCCAAAATGTAACAAGTCTTGGATGTTTGTATTTAACAGTTAACCCTCTCTTAGGAGAAGGAAAAATTGATTATGATAGACTCTACTCTCTGCCAGTAATAATGGAGACAGATCATTTCATTAGAGTAAGGGTTGAAACGCCTTTTACTATAAAAGCAGATGGAAGAGATGGCAAAGCTGTAATATTAGAAAATAAGGAACAAGATAGACATGACTGAATTAGCTCTCCCTGCAGGAAGTCTTGAAACAGCTCTTACTGCATTTAATAATGGTGCAGATGCAGTATATTTTGGTTTAAAGGAATACTCCGCAAGAAAAGGAGCAGTAAATTTTTCGCTTGAAGATTTATCAAAAATAAGACGCTATTCTCTAGAAAAAAATAAAAAGATATATATAACAATTAACACGCTCCTAGATGATAGCGCCATAGATAAGATTATCCCTCTATTGGATGAAGTAACTTTCTACGGTAATGATGGAATCATAATTCAAGATTTGGGTCTAGTTGATATTGTAAAAAGATACTATCCTTCATTACATCTCCACGGATCAACACAGATGGCTGTTCACACAATAGAAGGAGTAAAGGAACTGCAAGATCTTGGTTTTGAGCGAGTTGTTCTTTCTAGAGAATTATCATTAAAAGAAATAGAGAAGATAAGAGTAGCTTGTCCAGATATTGAGCTTAAAGTCTTTATACATGGTGCTCTATGCTATGGTTTTTCAGGTCTATGCTCTGCTTCATTTTTAAAATGTGGTAGAAGCGCCAACGGTGGAGAGTGCGCGCAAATATGTCGTTCTTGGTTTGAAGATTCACAAACAAAGAAAAAAGGCTACCCATTTTCAATGGGAGATTTAATTCTAAGGGATGAAATAAAAACTCTTAAAGAATTAAAAATAGATAGCTTAAAAGTTGAAGGCAGACTAAAGAGTCCAGAGTTTGTTGCATCTGCTACTAAGTATTATCGTGCTCTTTTAGATGATAAAGAATTAGATAAAGAAACAATAGATGGAGTATACACAACATTTCTAAGAAAAAGCTCTAATGGTTACTATGATTACAAGAAAAATAGAGAAAGTCTCTTAAGTGGAAATTACCCTGGGCACCTCGGCCTTCATTTGGGAACAATTGAAGAAGAGAGAAGATTTGATTTTTTTATTTCTACAGATGAAAGAATAGAAAACCATGATGGTCTACAATATTTTACACTAGATCAAAATAAAATGCCCACTCCTGTAAAATTCAGTGCTTCAATAAAAAACAAAACTCCTAGTGGGTACATAATTAATAAGGACCCAAAACAAAATCTTGTTGGAAAGGATTTATACAAAATTTCAGATTCTACAAAGCGAGAGAAGAGTCCATCGGTAAATATACCTCTTTATCGTAAGCCTATAGATATTACAATAGATCTTTATAACGATAAAATTATAGCAAAGGCTCTTAGCGTAGAGTTAAATTATCCCATTATAGCTATTGAATCTGAAAGCAAGAAAGATTTATGTTCAATGTTAGAAAAGCATTTTTCTGAATCTGGAGAATGTAAATATACACTTGGCAAACTAAATTATACTAATTTTACGTCTCTTTCTTTTCCTTTTATTATGCCATCGAGACTAAAGGAATTTAGGCGTAGTTTTTACTCCAAGTTAAACTCTCTTGTTATTACTTCCCATCTTATTCAAGAATGTGAAGAAACAGCATCAACATCAAATCTTCCAGAAAGGAAACTACTCGATAAAGAAAGACCTTGCTTTGGTGAAATTATTAATGTAGACGGTAAAAATTATATTGTTTTTCCTCCTATTACTTTCAATGAAGAAAAGACTTGGAATGATATATTAGAAAAAGTAAAAGGACAAAAAGAAATATACATTGGCTTGAACAACATCTCACAAGTTCGATTTGCAAAAGCTCACCCTGAATTTAATTATTTCATTGATGTATATCTTTACTTAAGTAATAGATTCTCACTTTCTCTACTAAAGAAAGAAATTCCTTCCCTATCTATGGGATATTTATGGTTTGAAAGAAAAGAACACGGTAAAAATTGGCCATTTACACCAAAAGTCTTGGATTATGAACCGCCGTTCTTTATCTCAAGAACATGTTATCGCCACGACTACTTAGGTCTTTCTTGTACGGATTGTAAAGGAAAGTACTCATATTCGATTACACAGGGAGGAGAAAACTACACTGTTTTTGTTGATTCTTGCATTACAACAGTTAAGCGAATAACAAAATGAAGTCGCTTTTAGGTTGACAGTTTTCTCTTTACATGGTTATATCCTGTTTTTCGCAGTTATTATAGAAAAAATGAGGTCTAATTATTTGTA
>SAMEA104315422__coassemble_269_pt1 | contig 28772 bp, 30 predicted proteins | sample SAMEA104315422__metabat2_low_PE_015 | metagenome-assembled genome bin SAMEA104315422 (sample SAMEA104315422) | gut metagenome | biome: Monkey gut; feature: monkey-associated habitat; material: faeces | place: China | collected 2013
TGCATAAAAGATTACCTAATTAGTTAATCTCTGACTTTTGCAAAAACCTCTTAAAACTTTTTTATACCGCTTGTTTTCTAAAAATAACTAGAAACAAGATGTTTAGTTTTGACGAATTTTCTCTTTGTTGTAATAGTCTGATATAATGTAATCTCTTATCAAACTAAGTTTGATTTTTTCTGATTTTTGATATTTAAAAATCCTTGTGTAATACCATAGAAATAGGCTTCCATTGATAGGAGAAGGACTTAGTTTCTGCGTCAACAGTGATATGACACTTGACCGTTCCAATACTTGTAGATTTACAAAATAAATTGTAAAGGTAAAGAAATTGTGTAATAGAATAAAAAGAATGAGAAAAACGAGGTAAATAAAAAGGGAAAGAGGAACCTTTTCAAAGAAAGAATTAGAGCCCTATTCAGATATTATAATCTCATCACTTGAAGAGCTTAGAGGCATAATTAACTTACAGTAGCTATCGGCAATATTTTTAGATATGATCAACATATTAATTGCCGAAAATTAGGAATATAAAATGGAATTTATCTCAGTAAAAGAAGCATCGAAAAAATGGAACATCTCTGAGCGTAGTGTAAGAAATTACTGCGAGAATAATCGCATCAATGGTGCTTTTTTAAAAGGAAAAACTTGGTATATACCATCAAATGCTTTAAAACCATCAAGAAGAGTAACAAGCATCCTTCTAGACGTATTAAAAGACGAAAAAGGAAGAAAGTATTCCGGAGGCATTTATCATAAAACTCAGATAGAACTTACATACAATTCCAATCATATTGAAGGGAGCAAGCTAACACATGAAGAAACACGCTATATTTATGAGACAAACACGATAGGAATTGGCAATAAGGCTATCAGTGTTAACGACATAATTGAGACTGTTAATCACTTTAGGTGCATTGATTACATAATTGATAATGCAGAAAAAAAGCTATCAGAAGCTATGATAAAAGAGATTCATAAAATCTTAAAAAGTGGTTCTCTAGACCAATACAAATACTCTTTTAAAGTTGGTGAATACAAAACTTATCCAAATGAGGTCGGAGGAAGAGAAACAACTCTCCCTAGCGATGTTGGATATAAGATGAAAGAGCTTTTATTGTCTTACAATTCAAAGAAGAAAATAACTCTTTTTGATATCATAGACTTCCATGTAGAATTTGAGAGAATCCATCCATTTCAAGATGGCAACGGCAGAGTCGGAAGACTAATCATGTTTAAAGAATGCTTAAAGAACAACATTACTCCATTCATAATAACAGACGAAGATAAAACCAATTATTATCGTGGCATCAATGAATGGGGAAAGATAAATGAATACCTTTTGGATACTATTCTAACAGCACAAGATATTTACAAAAGCTACCTAAATTATTTTCAAATTCCATTAAAATAAAAGTGCCCTCTTTTTTGAAGGCACTTACTTTAGAATAAATTCTCTATTTTATGAGAACTCTCATAAACTTCTTCTTTCCAGCTTTGAGGATAAAGACACCATTCTTGCTATCGTCATAGCTAAATGCTTTCTTAATATCACTAACCTTTTCACCATTTACTTCAGCTCCGCCCTGGGTAACAAGGCGTCTTGCGTCTCCGTTAGACTGTGTTAAGCCACTCTTTGTAAAGAGATCCAATACTCCAATACCATTATCAAAGAGGCTCTTTTCTAACTCAACAGTTGGAAGATTATCATTATTTTCAAGTGAAGCTGAACTAAATAGATGAGTTGCAGCATCTTTAGCTTTCTCTGCTTCTTCCTCTCCATGAATAATCTTTGTTACTTCATAAGCGAGCTTTGCTTTAGCATCATTAATGTTTCTCTTTTCGTCTGCATACTCAGCAACTTCATCAAGATCCATAAATGTGAAAAGCTTCATGAACTTTATTGTGTCTGCATCACTTACGTTTCTCCAATACTGGTAGAAATCATATGGAGAGTAGAGATTCTTATCCAAAAATACTGCACCCTTCTCACTCTTACCCATCTTCTTACCATCAGCACGCATAATAAGATTGAATGTTAAGCCGAAACACTCAGGACCACCCATTCTCTGAATGAGGTCAATTCCTGCTACAATGTTTCCCCATTGGTCAGCACCACCAATCTGAAGACGTGTGCCATACTTTTCATTGAGCTTATGAAAGTCATAAGACTGCAATAGTTGGTAGTTGAACTCTATAAATGATAATCCTCTCTCTAGGCGCTGCTTTACCCCTTCGAAGGTTAACATTCTATTAACTGAAAAGTACTTACCAACATCTCTAAGAAATGAGATGTAATTTAAATCAACAAGCCAATCAGCATTGTTAGCAATGACAGCTTTTCCGTAACCCTCAGGAGGATTCTCAGAAAAATCTACAACCTTTGCGAGTTGCGAAGCAATGTTCTTTGCATTCTTCTCAATCTCTTCGACAGGAAGAATCTTTCTCATCTCAGTCTTTCCTGAAGGGTCTCCAATAAGACCTGTACCACCACCAACTAAGGCAACTGGCTTATGGCCAAACTGCTGAAGATGATGCATAGCAAAGAATGGGACGATATGGCCAACATGGAGAGATGGTCCTGTTGGGTCTGTTCCACAATAGAAGGAGACACTTTCTTTATCCATCAAGTCGCTTAGACCATCAAGATTAGTGCAATCTTTTATAAAGCCTCTATCGAAGAGAACCTGGAGCGCTTTGTTCATACTCTCTTGTACTCCTTCATCTTATCTTTAATAAACTGAACAAGACCATCAACACTGACTCTTTCTTGCTTCATTGAATCACGGAATCTAACTGTTACTGTGTGGTCATCAAGTGTCTGGTAATCAACTGTTACACAGTATGGTGTACCAATTTCATCCTGACGGCGATAGCGTCTACCAACAGCGCCAGACTGGTCAAAGAATGTATTAAATTCATCTCTAAGAGAATGCTCTAAGCAAGAAGCATATTCTCCAAGACCATCTTTCTTAACAAGTGGAAGAACAGCAACCTTAACAGGTGCAATCTGTGGAGCAAAGTGAAGAACTGTTCTTACATCTCCTTCTGGAGTTGCTTCTTCATCATAAGCATCGCTAAGTGCCATTAAGACGTTTCTTGTAAGACCTGCAGATGTTTCAACAACATAAGGGATATATCTTTCATTAGTTTCTGGATCAAGATATGTAAGATCCTTGCCACTAAACTTAGTATGTTGAGTAAGGTCATAGTCAGTTCTAGAATGAACACCTTCAAGTTCTTGCCATCCCATTGGGAATAAGAACTGGATGTCGTAAGCATCTTTAGCATAGAAAGCAAGTTCATCTGGACCATGCTGGTGCCATCTGAGGTGTTCTGGATGGATACCCATTTTCTCATAGAACTTCATTCTCTCTGCTCTCCAGTATGGGAACCACTCTTCATCTGTACCAGGCTTACAGAAGAACTGCATTTCCATCTGTTCAAATTCACAAGAACGGAAGATAAAGTTCTTTGTAGTAATTTCATTTCTGAAAGACTTACCAACCTGAGCAATACCAAATGGAACCTTAACTCTGCTTGACTGCAAGACATTCTTATAGTCTACATATATACCCTGAGCTGTTTCTGGTCTGAGATAGATTACAGATGCAGCATCTCTGTTAGCTCCGATATGTGTTTCGAACATAAGATTAAAGTTTCTAGGCTCAGTAAATGTTCCCTTATTGCCACAAACTGGACATGGAGCATTTAAATCAATCTGGTCTGCACGGAAACGAGACTTACAAACTTTACAGTCAACCATTGGGTCTGTGAAGTTAGATACGTGGCCACTAGCTTCCCATACACGTGGATGCATTAAAATTGAAGCATCCAAGCCAACAATATTGTCGTGCATTCTTGTCATCTCTTTCCACCAGAAGTCACGAATATTGTTCTTAAGTTCTACGCCCATTGGGCCGTAGTCATAAGCACCATTTAAGCCACCATAGATTTCTGATGACTGAAATATAAAACCTCTTCGTCTACATAATGAGACTATTTTATCCATTGTAACTGTTGTTGCCATTTTTTAGCTCCTTAAAAAATTGATTGCACGCTCTAATCTCTTCTTTGTCTCATCCATTCCAAGTAGACGAATTGAGTCAAACAAAGGAAGTGATACTGTTGAGTTTGTAAGTGCGACTCTTATTGGTTGGAATACACCATTAACCTTAATTGATAGCTCTTCGGAAAGCTTTACAAGTTCATTTTCAATCTCTTCTTCACTCTTTCCACTTTCCAAACCTGAAAGAAGAATCTTGCTACCCTTTTCTAAAGCAGAGAGTGTATTTTCTTCATTGCTACCTTTTGCTATATATGTCTCTTTTGTCGCTACTGGTCTATCAACAAAGAGGAACTCTGTGAGAGGAACAACATCTGAGAGCACCTTCATTCTTTCCTTTACGCTTGGCATAAGAGAAAGAACAAGCTTCTTCTCTTCTTCTGTTGGTTCTGGAGAGATAAACTCAGCTTTCTGCAAGTAAGGCATACAGAGCTCGGCGAGCTTCTCATCACTCTCCTTTCTGATGTACTGACCATTAAACCAATCAAGTTTCTTATAATCGAAGACAGCAGGAGATGTATGAATGTTTTCTAGCTTAAAGCACTTCTCTAAGTCTTCCTTGCTGAAGAATTCAGTGTGATCGTCTAGAGACCAACCAACAAGTGTTACATAGTTGATTATTGCTTCAGGGAGGTAACCTTTTAATCTAAAGTCCCTTACAGCAGTAGAACCATGACGCTTACTAAGTTTCTGACCATCTTTACCCATAACCATAGGAAGATGACAATAAACTGGAGGCTCCCAGCCAAATGCTTCATAGAGAAGAATATGTAATGGTCCAGATGGAATCCATTCTTGAGCTCTCATGATATGTGTAATTCCCATCATGTGGTCATCAATAACGTTTGCAAGATGGTATGTTGGGAATCCATCACTCTTAAGAAGAATTGGATCTGGAGACACATCCTTATTCTTTCTTGTAATATCACCCATGAGAATATCATGGAAAGTTGTCTTGCCTTCTGTTGGGACCTTAAGTCTAATAACAGGCTTAATGCCCTGAGCTTCTAACTCTTTTCTCTCTTCTTCTGTTAAAGATGCACAATGTCTATCATAGCCTTGGTATTGGCTCTTTGACTTAACTTGTTCTTCTCTAAGCTTTTCTAGTCTTTCTGGAGAACAATAGCAATAATATGCTTTTCCATCTCTAACGAGCTTCTCGGCATATTCTTTATAGATGTCAAATCTTTCAGATTGGACATATGGACCATAAGGTCCACCAACAACAGGACCTTCATCCCACTTAATGCCAAGCCAAGAAAGAGTATCATAAAGATCCTGAAGAGATTCTTCTGTATACCTTTCTCTGTCTGTGTCCTCTACACGAAGTATAAACTTACCTCCCATAGATTTAGCGAAAAAATAGTTAAAAAGTGCGGTTCTAATACCGCCAATATGCTGCAACCCAGTTGGAGACGGGGCGTAGCGTACACGAACTTCCATCGTTTTCTCCTAAGTTAAAGTTGGTAAAATTCTAAACTGTTGAAACGAAAAGAACAACATAAGAGTAGCAATTTGTAAGAAAGAAGCTCTAATCTTATAAAATGAGCAAATATAATTCTTTATGAGAATACACAAAAAAATAAGATATGAACCCGTTCTTTATATGTTTTCTAGATATTTTTTGAAGATGTACCAACCATTTTGTTACTATACTCAATAAAATTGACTTCACAATTATACATATCATTTAAAATAGCTTGCACAACTGTAGAAGCAAAACTATTAAATGAGTACATATAGTAACCATTATTAAAAGTATCACTACTTTCTTGTATAACTATTCCGGTCTCAATGTTTGTAAGTTTATATACACAACTGTAGATAGTAAAACCTAGTTCTGGATCCCAAACTTCATTATATTCTACTTCCAATTTAAAATTGTATTTATAATCTCGTTTATTATCCTTCTCATAAGCTTCGATATAATATGTAGCATCTTCAGCTTCATTCGAATTTTTTACAGGTTCAGAATTTGCTTTTTCGACAAATGTCTCAGTTGCAAGTTTTAGGATTTCTGGCTTTAAAGCAAAATTTATATTCTGAGGGAGTGTTCCAACAGATTCCAAAAGATACAATTCATCTAGCTTACTTGAAACGATTCCTACAACTTCAAAATTATTGTTTACAACAGGACCACCACTATTTCCTGGCTGAATTGGAGCAGTGATTTGTAGGTAGAAAGGATTGTTGCTAAGCCCAGTTTCTGATGCAATTATTCCATCCGAAAACTTTACTCTTTCATTTCCAAGTTCATCAGAGAGCGGATAGCCAATTGCCATTATAGCATCACCTTTTTTATAACTATTAGCAATTTCAAAATGATAAGGAAGTTGTTCTTGAACTCTTAGAATTGCAAGGTCGTTTTCACTATCTGCATATACCACGGATGCATCAATAAGAACATTATTAATGCGAACAGCAACCTCTGAACAATTTTCAATAATATGATTGCTTGTCATTAAGAGATTATCAGAAATTGCAAATGCACTTCCTGTATATGTTTCATTAATTTGACTATCTAGGTTGTAGTTCTGTAAAGAATCTGAAGCTAATGACTTTGATTGAATTCCAAGAATAATAAAGTCCTCTAGGTTTAATTCATCCTTTGAAGTAACAGAAACCCATACCTTTGCGTCATGCATATCCATAACTTCGTTATTTGAAGCTGAATCAAAAGAAGCGCAACTAATAAAACAAAATAAAACTACAAAAAATAAAAATGGAAAAATTTTCTTCATATGCTATTTTACCATTTATTCTTTAGTTCGAAAGATTTTATTTGTTTAGAAAATTAACTGTTTCCTCTATAGCTTTTTCTTCAGTACCATCAACTTTATCGTAATAGATGTAGTGAGTTGCACCTGGAATTGTTACTATTTTGATTTTGCTATTGTTTTCTTTTATGTACTCGATAGCGCTATGTGGTACAAGAGCATCATTACCTGCTTCGATAACTAAAGTGGGTTGAGTTATATTCTTAATGTTTTCCTTAGCTTCTTTTGCGATTTTGCTTAGCTCAATTATTTCTTTCGGAAACATGTAAGACCAGTACTCTTTTCCTAGTCTTTCATCATCGCATGGAGCATTTTCATAGTGCATTTTATATTCACTATCACTATGCCAATCTTGCTTTATTCTTTTTTTAAGCTTTGCCACAAGTTTTAAACCACTTACTGTTTTGTCATCTAGGCCATTAACCATAATTGCAGGACAAGTAAGGACTGCTCTATTTATTTGAGGATACTCGTTTAGCAAAATAGCACAAATTGCCCCGCCCATAGAGTGACCTACGATAGATACCTTCTCATATCTCTTAAGTAAATCGTCAAGGGCATTGCGACATAGAGTAAGCCAATCAGAAGAAGACGAAGAAAGAAAATCATCACCTGTTGTTCCGTTACCTGGAAGACGAGGGACAAAAGCATCATAGCCAGAAAGATATAATTCTTCTGCAGGAGTAATTAGTTCTCCTGGGTATCCTGCATAACCATGGATAAGAAGCACTGCTTTTTCTTTATTATTACTATGACAAATAGAGAAGGAGCGAGAAGCACTACACTCCGCTCCTTTGTCTATGTAACAATTCTTATACCATTCTTTTGGAACACTAAAACAATATGGGAGATCCTCTCTCACCAGGTTGCCTCCTCAAGTACATTTAGTAAGTCAATTCGAGACTTTACTCCAGTTTTCTGGAATATATTAGCAATATGGTTATTAACTGTATTAACACTAATTCCAAGTTCATAGCCAATCTCTTTATTAGTTAGGCCCTTTTTTATTAGCTTAATAACTTCAAATTCTCGCTCTGTGATTTTAAACTCACTGTAATCTTCAAGTTTAGGCTCCCCTTCCTTCTTTTCTTTTGCATTTTTCTCTTCTGCTCTTTCTAGAGAAATAAACATAAATGTTAAATGCATAATAAAGTAGGCAAGCTCAACAATAGAAAAAACAAGACGCCTTGTATTTGTAAATATTGAGGAAATTACTAAAAGAGGAACAGTTGTAAATGTAATGATTGAAAAAACAGTAACAACGTCTTTTACAATCTTATTCGATATATTAGATCTGTAATAGAGCATTATCACCAAGCAATAAATTACATTTATAGCAGCAACAAGTGGCTGCAAGACTCTTAATAATGGCAAATTCATTATTGTAGTAAGAGTCGAAAAAGTTGCATAAACGACGCCAACAGCAAATGTTAGAACAATCTCTAGCTTGCTTATTGGTCGAGCAATAAGCCATGATGTGAATCGACAAATAAATACAACAATAAATGAAGTATCAATTATATAGAAGGCATCAAATACATAGCTTAAAACAGCCAAAGGGATTCCTGTAAATAGAAATCCTGATAGCAAACTAAGCGTATAGAATACTGCCATTGCCAAGAGTGTGGAGGCAAGTACTATATTCCATTGAGCCCAATTCTCTTTCGACTTCTTTGAAAGCACAATCGAAAGAGAAAGGTTCATAGATACAATGACCAATGAGGCCATACTTACTATTGTGGCAGCTTTGTCCATTAGAATCTATTTCTAGCGTGAGACATATCAGCCTGACCACAAACACTCTTGAGGTCTTCAAAGAAGAGAGGAAGAGTTGTTGCCTTATAGCCAGTATCCATATCGCAAAGGTCGTTGTAAGATCTTGCATTCTGATCTGCAACAGCCAAACGAGGATAAATCTTAAAGTTAAGATTGAGTCCTGTTGTAAGGAAGTATTTTGTTGTTAATTCATAGCCAGGGAATGCCTGCTGACATCTTCTCTCGAGCTCTTCTTTTGTAACAACCTTTCTTGGAGACATCTCAAAGAGAGCAAAATAGAGATCAAATGATGGATCAAAATAGAGCATCTTAACTCTTTTCTTGTCTGCCATTTCCTCTGCTGATGCTACATCTTCTCTTGAAGCATTAACTTCATCTAAGCCAAATACACACCAAACAGTTGTGTATTTGCCCTTTGTACGAAGACTACCTGCTTCACTAAGAAGTTTTTCAAGATTATTTGATGAGCTCTTTAAAACTGTGAGGTTAGAGTATCTGCAATCTTTTCTGAACTGAGAAAAGAAAGCAACCTCAGCGTCTGTAGCACAAACCATTAACATTGAGCCCTTAGCTTCGACTTTATTCTTCTTTCTAATTGCCATCTTACTTAGTCTCCTTTACTGGATTATTCTGAAAGCAGAAATCACTCTCAATAGGAACAGCACCAAAGACACCCTGTAAGTAAGAGTCGTAGATGCTAACCTTACCCTTAACACCTCTAAAGTCAGCAAGAGAAACAAACTCTGTAGAACTATCTGTTCCCTTCTCTGCAAACCAGATGCTATCCTTTCTCATAAGTCCCTTCTGAAGAAGAGCTGGGTTACAATCAACAACAATTAACTGAGACTCAGTGTCGTTTGCATGGAAGAGTTCTACAATGTGACAGAGAACATAAGGATGTAAGAGCTGACCAAAGTCATCGATTACAATTGTTTTTTTGTCAATGAATGCATTGAAGAATGATACTGCAATCAAAATCAATCTTCTTAAAGATAGAGATTCATTCATGAATGTCTGACCATAAGCTTCTGTTCCCTTAGCGTTTACAAAGCAGTGGCTAATACCTACAGTCTCCATTCCTTTATCATTTTTAATTACCTGTAAGCGGTAGATATCTGTTACGTCTAAAGCCCAAAGGAAATTAACAATCTGATCTGACCAATCTGGATGAGCTTTTAAGCCCTCAATAATGACCTTTTCTGCACTCTGACCATAACCAAGAGGAAGTACGTCAAGAGATTTATCAAGCCACGAATAGAGCTCAGATGCTGTCTGACCACCCTTAAGAGCTGCTCCCTGTAAGAAGGATCTATCTTCAGCAAGCTTACTTGCCTGTCTCTTCTTTTCTCCTCTGTAATATTTACCGAAGCGATATGTATACTCACCATTATTCCAAACACGTTCAAACATTATCTTCTTTGAACCGTTAATAATGTAGTGGAGAGATTCTTCATAGAAACGCTCCTGAGTAGCTTTAATTGTATAGCGAGCTATAATGCTAGGCTGATTTTCGTCTTCTGGGTTTCCTTTATCAAGAAGGACATCCATTGAGATTTCACTAGGTCTTGTCTTTCCGTCACCATAAGCAAAAGCAGCTTTTGCTAAGTATCTGCGTAAAGGATTAGGTGAATCCTCTGGGGCAAAAAGAATGCCTTTAACAGCTTCAAGCGCTCTGACAAAAGAGCTCTTTCCAGCTCCATTTGGACCGATGATGGCGCTAGACTTTAGAACATCAAACTTATCTGTTCCACTAATAGTCTTTGTAGCATCCATCCTTTTATCGCTAAGCGCGATGAATGAAATAGTCTGAGGATCCTTCACAGACTTGTAATTTGCAAGTGTCATTGACAATAGCATGGGACTTCCTCCATTTACTTTTTTTATAATAGCAGAAGTAAAAAAAAAATCAAAAAAACTGAAAAAACTTTTAAATAAACAAAATGATGTCCCCTAGCCTGTTAAATAAACTATCAAAAATGAATGCTTTTATTACAGTAAACTTCATTTTTTGACTAATACTTAACAAAAATTAGAACATCATTTTTATTTTTTAATCGAAAAATACTTAATCTTTATTAAGTTTTTCTGTTCTTCTTAATTAAAGAGATAGCTATATGGACTTTCAGTTGTTGTTATTTCACCTGTTTTAGGTGTCATCTGTTCTTTAGCCTTCTCATTTCTTTCCTTTAAGTCGGTAAGAGTTAGATAGAGTTTATTAATATCTCTATCATTTGTTTCATTTCTTATCGTACTAAGAATAGAAAGAGCAGAGTCAATATCACCACGAGAAGCGAGAATCAAAGCAGCATTGTAACCAGAAGGAATATGTCCACTTGTATTGTATTCTCTTTCAAATTCCTGGAGAGCATAATCAAGATTTCCATCCTCTGCTGCTTTATATGCTTCCTTTAAGCTCTTAATCTCTGGCTTATTATCCTTAAGTGTTATACTTGCGTATCTTTTTGTAGGGATAAAGTCGCTAATCATGCTACTAATAAGAGAAGAAAGAGCTCTACTAACTAAGTCTTGTTCGCTTAAACCATAGCCATAAAGGAATGTTAGCTTTGGATCAAACTCTTCATAATCATAATCTGATGTCTTGTATTCCCTAACTGTTACTATTCTATTAGTAGAAGTATCGAGAACAGTTAGAGAAACAGATAACTCTATATATCTATGGATGTAGTATCTAATCTTTTCAAGCCCTGTACTATCAACAGTCCTTTTAGCATCAATATACTCATCTGTATGTAGATAAGTAATCTTAGGTATTACAAGTGCGTCAACTCCATCTTCTTTAAGCATTTGAGATGGATCTTTACCTATCTTATATAGCGAGACATATGCGTCTGTCTTATCAGAAGGAAGAACAGAATAGTAAGATGATGAAGTAAACACCTTATTTACCATCTTTGTTAGCTCTTTAGCTGTCGTTCTATTTACTGAATTGTAGTCATAGGATGTCATTATTGTATAAAGAGGGATTCTTGGATCAGAAACATCTAATCTAATAAAGAGTGGGATAGATTGGCTACCACTATATTCACTGCTAGAAGCAATAGCAATGTTACGATAGTTTCCCATATTAACATTTGATGGTTGTGTATATGGAACACTTAAGCTTGTTGCACAAGAAGAAAGAAGTAGTACTAATGATAGGAGTAAAAATAAAACAATATTTTTCTTCATATATTTTTCCTTATTTTAGGAATTATAAACGAAATAAACTCCTTTAAAAAGACTAATAAATTAGCGCTTTCAATGGACAATATTTTACCTTTTTATATAATCAATTGCATGGAAGAGAAAGAGAAGACAGAACGCAAAAAGACAGAGACAGTCGTTTTTGAGGTTATACTAGATACCTCTGACCTCTCATCTTTAGAACCAGACGAGATGGAAGATTTAGAAGATGAGGAGCTAGATTGTGATTTTTAAGCCACTTAACATCGACAAATCAAAACTGCCATTTTCAAATAAATACCTTATAAATCTTATCCTTCCTCTTGTTGCAGATACTGCTCTTTCTGTAGCTGTAGGAGTTGCAGACACTCTAATGGTAGCTCAAGCCGGAGAAGCAGCTGTAAGTGGAGTTAGCTGCATAAATACCATACAAAACCTTCTTATTGGCGTAATTATGGCCTTTTCTACAGGAGGTGCTGTCGTTGCTTGCCAACTACTTGGAATGAAGGAAAATGAAAGGGCAAAAAAAGCGTGCAAAGAATTAATGAATATAGTTTTGCTTTTTTCTATCGCAACAAGTACCCTCCTTATAATCTTTTCTTCAGAGATAATCGATTTTATATATGGAAATATAGAAGGTGATGTCTTCTTAAGTGCCTTGGACTACTCTATTCCTATATACATTAGTATGCCATTCTATGCCCTGATGAGCGCATCTAACGCCATTAGCAGATCGATGGGAAGAAGCAAAATTACTATGAATGTTTCTCTCTTAGCTAATGTAATCAACATTATAGGAAATGCAATTTTCCTTTTTGTTTTTAAGCTTGGAGCTTTAGGTGTTGCATTATCATCACTCATTTCACGAATAATTGGTGCTCTTATAATGTTTATCGTTGTTTGCGATAAGAGAAAAGAGTTATATATTCCGTCCCCTCTTAAACCATCATTTGACTTAAAAATAGCAAAGATGATTCTTTCCCAAGCTCTTCCAGCTGGCACGGAAAAATCTCTCTTTCATGTAGGAAAGATTTTAATTAGTTCAACAATCGCATCTTTTGGTACAGCATCAATTGCAGCATATGCTGTCTTTAATAACTTTGAAACCTTAATAGATATTCCCGGAACAGCAATCTCGCTAGCATCTATCACAGTAGTTGGGCAATGTTGCGGAGCACGCGAATATGATGAAGCAAGGTACTATATAAGAAAACTACTTGCTATTTCGTTTGTTTCAATGCTTATTCTTTCTCTTATCTTCTTTATTCTTACTCCATATCTTCTTTCGTTCTATGCACTCTCTGATGAAGCTATAAGTCTTGCGCTCCTCACTGTCAGAATTGACTGTGTTTGTAGAGCAATCCTTTGGACATTTGCTTTTGTATCACCAAATATGCTTCATGCTGCAGGAGATGTAAAACTTGTAATGATAACAGCTATTCTAGATATGTGGATATGTAGAGTTCTATGTGCAAACATTCTTGGTGTTTATTTTGGTCTAGGATTCTTGGGCACTCAAATTGGAATGTGGCTAGATTGGGTTGTTAGAGTGCTAGTATTTATTCCTCGCCTCATTAGTGGAAAATGGACCACAAAGGGAATACAAGAAAAAGGGATTATTGCCTCTTGAGGAAATTAGGTTCATACTTCTTCTTATGAATAAAGAAGCTATTAATTGCACAAAGAACCTAATGGATTTTATATCGTCTTCGCCTTCTTGCTATCATGTTGTTGACAATGCAAAAAGAAAGCTTGAAGAAAATGGCTTTATTGAACTATATGAAAATAAGCCATTTAATTTAGAAAGAGGAAAATCATACTTTGTTAAGCGTTCCTCTTCTTCTTTAATTGCCTTTCGCATTCCAAAGAATCCTTCGTTTTTTCATATAGTTGCATCTCACACAGATAGTCCAAACTTTAAACTTAAGTGGGATTCGATTGTTGAGTCTTCTCCCCTTAGATTAAATGTTGAAGGCTACGGTGGACTCTTAATATACTCTTGGCTAGATAGACCTCTTTCTGTTGCAGGAAGAGTCTTTCTTAAGAATAATGGTAAAGTTGACGAACGCTTAGTTGATCTAAAAGATAAGCTCAATGTTACAATTCCTTCACTTGCAATCCACCAAAATAGAGAAGCTAATAATGGATGGAAAATCTCAATTCAAAAGGAAATGCTTCCTCTCTTTTCTGATACTGAAAAAGATTTCTTAACATACCTATGTTCTCTTATTGGCGAAGAAAAGGATTCAATAATTGATTATGACTTATTCCTCTATAATCTCACATCTCCTTCATTTTCTGGTGCTAATAAAGAGTATTTTTCTGCTCCAAAAATTGATGATTTAGGTTGCGTTTTTTCTTCCCTTGAAGCACTTTGCGAAGAAAAGAGCAATGACTCAATTAGTATGATTTGTCTTTTCGATAATGAGGAAACAGGTAGCGGAACAAGAGACGGTGCTCTATCAGATTTCCTCACTTCAACTCTTAATAGAATTGCATTCTCTTTGAATTGGAATGAAGAGGAACGCTATATTGCTCTTTCTTCTTCATTTATGCTTAGTGCTGATAATGGACATGCTGTCCATCCTGCTTTCCCTGAAAAGAGTGATATTACAAATAAACCAAAAATGAATGGTGGTGTTCTTCTTAAATATGCTGCATCCCAAAAGTACACTACTAATGGTGAAACTGGAGCTTTTACAAAGGCACTACTAGAAGATAACAATATCCCTTACCAAGTTTTCCATAATAATAGTGACTTACCTAGTGGCTCAACACTTGGAAATCTATCTACACAGAAGGTCTCTATCAAAACTAGCGACGTAGGGGTTGCCGAACTTGCTATGCATTCTTCTTATGAGACGGCTGGCAGTTTTGACACGCTCTCTCTAAAGAACCTATTTAAAGCTTTTTTCAGGTTTTAAGAGTTAATCATTATAGGATAAACACGTTATAGGTTGTGTTTATCCTAGATAATTTGTATGTGCTGTTTTATCTAAACAATTGCTATCTCAGAAAATATTCAAACTGACCTTCTATTGCTTTGCTTGTTTGAATTGGAACCTCAGCTAAAAATCCATAACTCTCGAATTTTTTAGCTTCTTTTTCAACTTGTTCTAAAATTTCTTTTGCTTTATGTGATTTTATGTGCATTGCAGTACCTGCAGTAATCAAATCAGAAAGAACAAAGCTTTTCCTCTTGCCATTTATTGTCATTTGGTGTTGATCTACCCATATACTATCTGGTCTATAGCTAAATGTCAGATCATAAGCAGGAGCTAATCTCCATGTTCCATTCTTATCCATTAGAAATGAAATATTCTTTACGTGATCATCCTGATTTCTTGTAACTACGTTAAAACACATTCTTCGATATAATTGCTCTAGTGTTTCCATTCCAAGATTTAAATCAATTATAGTTTCAGCTACCTGTTCATAACTATTTGACCCAGGAACATTGAAATCAAAATGTCTCATGCCACCTAATGTAAGCATATGAATTTTTAAACCATCACAATTACGATCAAACCGTTTTGTAATAAAATGAGAACGACAGTTCTCCTTAAAAAGTTGAGACTCTGACATATTAATACCAGCAGCTCTTGCCATTAAGTAATATGCATATTCTATATTACAGAAACCTATAGAATCAGTATAATCTCGATCCCCATTTCCTGATATACCATCAAATTTAATTAAATAATATTCGAAACCTTTTCCGGCATTTATTTGCCCCGATTTCATTTCTCCCGTTTCTTTATTCCATGCAACAAGTGCCTTTGCTCTTGCCCCTCCGGCAGAAGATCCAACCTGTACTAATTTAAGTAGTTCTGATTTGTTTGAATCTGTCACAAAAACTGAAAGCTGTTTCCTTGAGTTAAGAACCTCATTTGATAATTCTATAAGCTCATTTATTTTTATTTCATCTGTTTTTGTTGTTAGGGAATCAGCAATAGCAGGCTCATATTCAAATGCTCCCATTCCCCTTTTTCCTGTATAACAAAGACGCTCTATAGCATTCAAAGACCCTATCTTTCTTCCTTGACTTTGGAGCCACGTGTTAATTACTTGATTGCCAAATTTGTCTGGCAAAGAATCGGAAAACGCACCAGGAAGACCTTTAAATGTTTCTTTTGAAAGAGATGGAAATCTAAACACTCTCTTTGACAATGGCATGGTAAATGGAGAAATTTCAATTTTTGATTGTAAAAAAGATGGTAGATATTCGAAGGATGCATAATCTTCTCCATCATTCAAAGTAAGTACTCCGACCTCTGTGTTCCAGAGCTTCACTATAGCTCTTGTCATTTTTCATCCCCCCATTTCCATATTCTTTCTTGTCCTTTATTTCTATTTCTAGCAACTCTCTGGGGAGCTTTTTTATTGTATCGCAAGAAATCTATTGGACGGTCATCCTGTGGTGGCGCTAATAATTCTAAATTTTCAAGTAACCCCAAAACTCTTAGGACTCTTATAAGAGAGAGTGTATTAACCTGTTTACCATCTTCCATATTTGCAATTGTCTTTGCTGATACACCTGTTTTGTCTGAAAGCTCATATTGCGACATATTTAAATCTATTCTGCATCTTTGTAATCGTTTTCCAATTTCTTGAATGACTTCATTATCAGTTGACTTTTGAGTAATCTTCATAATTAGAAATATATTACCAATTAATACGTAAAATCAAGAATAAAAAGAAATATTTTTCTATTTATTAAATTCTTATACTTTACTATTAAAGCTTTCTGCATCTGAAGAATATCCCTTTGTAGAGAATTCTGCTTTTGGCCAAGAAAGAGGCTTCCCCTTATGTTTTAATAGGTACTCAACACTAAGATCTTGAACATCTTTGTCGAGTATTTTTATTACCTTGCATTTTGGGTAGATGTCGTAGCCACCAGCACCTGTTATACGATAGTTATTAAGAACAAGCGAAAGCTTTCTAGAACCTATCTCTTCTCCTTTGTATCTTAGCTTAGTAACTCTCTCGCCTACTTTTTTAGATATGTCAAATTCATATTCAATTCCATAATAGTAGTCGTAGTTGTACATCTCCATCTTAGGGCAAAGGAACTTTTGATCAATAGTTGGTCCCCACTGTGTGAGATTAAAGAATTCAGCAGTTCTTTCAAGAGCACTCTTCAGTCCTTCTTCGTCAATTTCAACTACACATAGGCTATTTGGGTATTGATAAGAAGCAAGAATCTCACGAATAGTAACCTCTTTTGAAAAAGAGAAAAGGTTATTATTAAGTGCACAAACACTTATATGTGCACCTGTTGCTTCTTTCTGTATATAGTTAAAGAAATCTGCTATATGGTTTCCGTGAAGAAGAGACTCTATCTGTGATGGAGCTTTTATTTCTTCTTCAATTTCACCACATGCTCTATCTAGCCAAGATTCAACATTTTCTCTTAGCGCGGTATGTTTTTTCTCTTCTTCTTTTGCCTCAGCGTTAGGGCTTTTAAGTTCTCCTTTTATTCCATCTTTAGTTAATTCTACCAAGCAATATGCTTGAGCAAACGAAGGACACTGCATTACATAGGTATTATTTACCTTTGTAAAATCAACACCCAAATGTTGGTGCCCAGACAAAAGGAGTGAGTAATCCAAGTCCTGGCATATTTCATAGCCTATATTCTCTCTGCTATCGAGAAGCTTTTTACCTGTTTTTAGATCACACTCAAAGCCACCGTGATAAATAAGAACAGAATAATCTGAATTATTCTTTAACCACTTTAATTCTCTCTCTGCCGCCTCTCTAACATCGCTAACAATAAAGCTTTCAATGTTTTCCTTGCTCTCCCAAACATTAACAAAATCTGTAACAAGCCCAGTAAAGCCTACTCTTAGGCCTGTAGAGTCTGTTAAGACAATGTGATTTTTAATGTCAAGAAGCCCTCTCTTGTCTATTAAATTGGCACAAAGAATCTGAGCTCCAAGTTCCTTGAAGAAAAGAGAAAAGATATCACGTCCATAATTAAAGTCATGGTTTCCTGGAACAGCTAAATCCAATCCCCCTTTTCTGAAAGTCTCAGCTTGGGGAAATGGATTAAAAAGCTTGTTTTCTATTACATACTTGCTTAATGCAGAACCCTGAATATTATCTCCACCATCAATAACAACAGTATCTTTATCTTTTTCGTATGATCCAATAATACGATAGTGGCCAATATTCCTGTCGGCATTCTCTGCAAATGTTGTTGGAAAAAGGTATGAGTGTATATCGCTAGTAAAAATAAGTCGCATCAAACACCTCGTGCAAGCTTGTTTCTTAGCTTATTTGAAAACCACTCAATGATAAGAATAAGAATAATTAATCCTACAAGTATTGCACCAGCCTGATCCCACTTGTAACAATTCATAGCAAAAATTAAAGGAGCTCCAATACCACCTGCGCCAACTAAACCAAGTACAGTTGTATCTCTTAAATTCATGTCGAATCTATAAATAAGAGTAGAAGCGAAATCTGCACTTATCTGCGGGACAATACCATACCTTATCTTCTCAAATGTGTTGCAACCAGAAGCATCCAATGACTCAAGAATACGTGGGTCTATGTCTTCAATTGATTCGATAAACATCTTACTTATCATACCAATTGAACAAACACTCATAGTCAATAATCCCGCTGCGGCACCAGGCCCTGTGACTCTAATAAACATTAAGCCATATACAAAAGCAGGAATAGTTCTTATTGCCATAACAACAGTTCTAAAGAAGATAGCAATTGGTTTTGGAACAATGTTAGTAGCACCCAAAAAGGCAAATGGAATTGCCAAAATAGCACCAACTAATGTACCCATGAATGCTATTGCCAATGTCTCTAGTAGTAGATATGGAACACCCTCTTTAGTCAGATTAAAGAGAAGCTCTCTATTAGGACTAAAAATTCCTTTAACAATACTTAGAGCAACTGCTCTACCATCAACTTCAGTACCATCTGTTTTTTTGAATGCAGAAGATGACCAAGCTAGGATTAAAGTCACAATTACAATTGTAATTATGGTATATATCCAAAGCTTTGGACGAGCTTCATACATCTCTTGTACTGTCATTCCACTACTATACTTAGAGGAGTTCTTTTTTATTGTATTTTTCATTTTCTTCTCCTCATGTAAGCTTTTTTCTTAAATAGAAACTCAAATACTCAATAACTACAACAGTAACGAAAAGAATAACAAGAATCATTCCAACTCTATCGTAGTTTCTCCATCCAATTTGTGAATTAAGAATTAAACCAATACCACCAGCACCGACGTAACCAAGTATTGCTGCATATCTAACATTTCCTTCGAAACAATAGAGGCTGTTAGATAGATAGCCAGGTAATACTTGAGGTAGTAGTGCGTATTGGAAAGCTTCAGCTTTTGTTGCGCCCAGAGCTATCATAGCTTCATAAGGTCCCATGTCTGTTGTTTCAATCTGCTCATAGAGAAGTTTACCAACATAAGCAAAGGTAAAGATTGCAATTGAAACTGTTCCTGCTGTTGTTCCAAGACCAAAGATAAACGTAGCAATTAATGCTGTAACAAGAGTAGGAAGCGTCCTTGTTATTGAGAAAAATAGTCTGAACAAGAAGATTACTATTTTGTTTTTTACAATATTTGATGATGAAATAATTGCAAAAGGAATAGCAACAAGAGCACCAATTAAGGAACCAATAATACTCATTTTTATGGTATCAAAAAGAGGTGTCCATATTGATGAAGAGTATGACCAATCAGGTGGAAACATTCGCTTCAGAATAACAAAAAACTGATTTCCTCTCTGAATAAGAACCTTTAAAGAGAATCCTGTAACCTTTATAGATATAACAGAACATACAATAAGAATAAGAATGATAAGAGGAGCCCTACTTCTTTTCTCAATAACCTTCTTTCCATTCTCTAATGTATATTCTTTTGGTTTAAATAGCTTATCATACAAGGACATAATCATTCCTTCCTTGCTAGCTCTTCACTAGACCCTACCTTCGCGAGGTCTCCACCATATATTTCAGAAAGAATTTCATTGTTAATCTCACTACTCTTTCCATCAAATACAATTTTTCCCATCTTTATGCCAATAATCCTATCGACATACTCAAGAGCTAAGTCTACATGGTGAATATTTATTAATACTGTAATATTTCTTTCTCTATTAATTTTTTTGAAATCATCCATTACCTGCCTTGCTGTAATTGGATCAAGAGCAGCAACAGGCTCATCTGCAAGGATGATTGTTGGATCTTGGGCAAGAGTGCGAGCAAGAGCAACACGCTGTTGCTGACCACCTGATAGCTCGTCACACCTATTATAGGCCTTATCCAAAATACCCATATTATCTAAAGCTTCTAAAGCTTTGATTTTTGCTTCCTTAGGAAATATGCCAAAAAGCACTCTCCAGAAAGGAAGATCTGGAACAAAGGATGTTAAAACATTCTTAATAACGCTAGCTCTAGTAACGAGGTTGAATGACTGGAAGATCATACCAATCTTACGTCTAAAGCTTCGAAGCTCCTTTCCTTTAAGACTATCAACTTCAACACCGTCCACAGTTAAAGAGCCACTTGTAATATCGTGCATTCTATTAATTGATCTAATTAGAGTCGATTTTCCTGCACCAGAGAGACCAATAATACCAACAAATTCACCCTGGTCAATGGAGAGTGATACATTATCTAACCCCTTAACTCCATTAGGATAAACCTTACTAACTGAATCAAAAACAATCATATAGCCTCCATAAGATGGGTAGAGGACCTACCCATCTTATATTTAAAATTACTTAAATAATTTGTTAATTGTTCTAGCTGCGTTGTAGTCTGAATCAACAGCCTTCTGGTAGCCAGCGTGGTTATAAATACTAATTACAGCCTTTCCTTCATCTGTCTTTGCAATAGCAATAAATGCATCCTGGAGAGCAGAAATAAATTCAGGTGTCATCTTAGCAGAGTTCTTACTAGCAGAGATTGTGTCGTTCATAACAAAATCTGTAACACCGATAACATCTGTGTCTTCCCAGATTGTATTTGGTCTACCCCAATCTGCCTGCCAGCTCTTTTCATAGTCCATTCTTCCGTCAGCATAACATACGACAATGTCATACATACCAGAAGCAAGTCCTGCAAATGCAGCTGCATAACCTGTCTGAACAGCCTTATCGAGATCAGCAACTGTCTTGCCATATCTGTCATAAAGCCAAACTGATGGATAGATGTATCCAGCAGAACTTGTTGTGCTACTTACACCCCAAGAACAAGCATTGAGTTCATCCCAAGTAAGAGCTTCACCCTTATTAACTTTCTCAGCTAAAGCCTTTGCCTTCTCTGTAATACCAGAGTAGATAAGAGAGCGGTAACCAACAACGAGCTCATCACTATTTGTTATAGGCTCATTGCTATTCCAATCAATAGGATTGTCAGAGTTAACACTCTTACCAGCTCTTGTAGCTGTTAGAATTGCTGTTGCACCATCTTCATACTGAACATATGTTCCTGCAGGGATGAATGCTAAATCTGTTGTACCAGCATCGAGAGCTTCACCAGCTGCTTCATAAGTTGTGCTGACGTTGATGTTAACATTGTCAACTGTCCAACCCTGAGTTGCTAACTGATCTTTAAGAAGATTCTTTAGTGGCTCTGTTGCAACAACAATCTTGTCGACATCCATTGATGGGACAAATGTGATATTAAGCTCACTAACTTCTTTTGCATTTTTAACTTCACTAGCACCCTGTGCAAATACACAGCTAAGTGCAAGCATGACAACAAGTGCCAAAGCTAAAACTTTTTTCATTTTTTCCTCCATTCTATTCTTCAAATGCTGCTTCTATATAAACAGTCAAAGGTGGTTCTTCCGCCTTACTCCTCATATAGATAAGCATTAAAGTTATCTGCCAAAGTTGTTCTGATGACATTCTAACAACTGGATGATTTGATTCTTTGTGTCCCAAATCGATATCTCTTCTTAGAATAATCTCTGGAGGGTTTTCAAGTTTATTGTAAACCTCCATAACACCATTTTCTAAGAGCTGAGAACCAAGAACAATTGCATCAGGATTTCTCATAAGAGCCCTATTCATCATCTCTTTTCCTGATTCATCGGTCATCTTTCCGACAAAGAATAAATCTTCATCATAGACGCCCTTTTCCTTCATAATTGCTCTAACGCCATCAATTCTTCTCTGTCCAATTACAATGCCATTTTCTTCACTTAGTCCAGTGATAAAGGCAATTCTCTTATGACCTTTGTTAATTAAATAATCAAAAGATTTTTTTACTGGTGTATTGTAATCAATAAACATTCGATCAAAAGGAATATCTTTATCATGATTGTTCAAGAAAACAATATTTGTTGAAGAGAACATAAGTTCATCAATTTCTTCACTATTGAAAATTCCAACCCCGATGATAGCATCAACTTTTCTAGATTTCCCCTTTTCTAAGCGAGAAAAGATATAGTCAACTCCTGTCTCTGAGAGTGGAACTAAATCATCATAGTTTATCTCATCTCTTCTTGATTCTGGAACAACATGCCAATCTGCTATTCCAACTTCGATTACTCTGTAATCTTCTTTCTTCTGTCTAGGTGTTTTGTATCCATACTCTACAGCAGCCTTCATAATCGCAAGTCTTACTTCTTTGCTTACAACGAAGGAAGAATCATGATTTAAAACCCTACTAGCAGCTGCAGGCGATACATTTGCTTTTTTTGCGATATCAGATAATGTAGCCATTTGTTGGAATTGTACCCTGTTGTCTTTTGTTGCACAAGATTTTTTAACTAAAACTTTACCGACTCCATATTTTCTTCATATTTCTATGAAAAAAGAGAGCCATTATAGCTCTCTAATAACTTATTTTCGATCCTCAGTAGCCTTCCATAGTTTCTCTAAGCTATAGAATTCTCTCAAATCTGGGCTCATTAAGTGGATAACAATATCACCACAATCAATTAATTCCCATCCATCATCGCCTGGAGTCTTATGTCTATTGTTAACAGTAAGTCCCATTTCATTTAAGAAACCCCAAAGCTGATGAACAACACCTTTGAGGTGACCAACGCTTGTTACTGTACCAATAACAAAACAAGAAGCCCAAGAACAATCATTGAGATCTACAACTACTACATCACCAACATTATGCTCTTTTAAATATGCTTCTATCTTACTTGCCTTTTCTTTAATTTTTTCATCCATATATTTACCTCTTATAATTTTCCACCATCTTTAATAAAAGAGTAAAGTTTACTAGAAATTCTTGCTTCTTTTATTCCTTCTTTATCAAAATAAGGACGTTGCATTTCTATTATAGAAAGAACCATTTCCTCAATTGTTTCCTTTTCAAGTATTCTGATTCTATCGCTATCCTCTAAATGCTTCCTTCCAGGTTCGATATAATCAGAAATATATATAATTGCGCCAAGTTTGCCCATACTAGGAGAGCCAAGAGTATGAAAACGAACAGCATCTTTCATGTCTTGAGTTACATCTAGTAACGTATCTCTTTCAAAATATAAAGAAGCAAGAGCACCATGAAGAAGCATAACGTCATCCTCTTCTTCCTTCTCTATTTTATATCCATTAGCTAAGAGAAGAGGTATGGCACTTTCATCTGTACTATAGCGATAACTATCGTGATAGATACCACAAATAAGAGCTTTCTCTTCATCAAGAGAAAAACGATCAGCAAGCATTCTTGCTGTCTCAGCCACTCCCAATGAATGGATAAATCTACTTTCTTTAATCATAGATTTAACTTTATCTCTTATTCTTATATAGTCCTTCACTCTCTATATACTCCATAACAGAAGGCGTAACTAAGCCCTCTTTTCCATCTCTAAACATCGTGCTTGATGCAATTGTTTGAGGACTATCTATATATATTATCTCAACACCCTCAAGATTCTTTTTTTCTCCTCCATCACGAGTAAAACAATAGAATCGAACATGACTTTTCAAATATTCATAATCATGCCAACGAGGTAATCCTTCTATTAAATCATCACCAATGACAAAATTAACCTTGCCATTATCTTCTAATTTATCAAAGAGCTCTTTTATAGTCTCACTTGTATAACTTATGCCTTTTTTCTTTCCTTCAAAATCAGAAACCACTATATTTAGACTGTCTAATGGATAAATATCTGCATAGTCTATGATTGCCAAGTTTAGCATAGCCATTCTGTCAGAAAAAGATGCAGCTTTTCTTCCTTTTTTAAATGCAGAAACATAGGCAGGAATTACATATAGCGTTGTAATATCTGTAAACTCTGAAATTGAATGAAAGAGATTAATATGCCCAATATGAACAGGATCAAATGTTCCACCTAAGATGGCTTTCTTCTCACTCCTCATCTCTGTAGTAAGCATCCTTATCCATTTTAGAGGTAAAACCTCCATCCATCTTCTCTTCTTTCTCTACATTAGCCAATTTAGCAAAGGCAACTTTTACAGGTTCAAGAAGAGAATCATCATATATAGACAAAGGAAGAACTGTAAGAGATGAAGAATACTTCTTTTTCAACTCTTCAAATCTCTCTCTAGCACCATCTTCATCTATCTTAGTACCAATCAAAATTGATGGCTTATCTACTAGTTCTGGTGAGTACTTTTCTAATTCATTCTTGAGTATTTGATAGGCGTCTAAGTAATTGTCATCACTAAGATCAACTAAGTATGCAAGACCTTTTGTTCTAGATATGTGACGCAAGAACTTGAAGCCCATACCTTGTCCTTCTGATGCTCCCTCGATAATACCAGGTATATCTGCAAGGACAATATCTTTATCCCAAATTCTCATTACTCCAAGCTGTGGAATCTTAGTAGTAAAGGGGTATCCAGCAACTTTACTTCTTGCATTTGTTAATAGATTTAAAAGGCTAGATTTTCCTGCATTAGGAAATCCGACAAAGCCTATGTCAGCTATAACAAGAAGCTCAACTCCTATTCTCATGCTCACGCCCTTTTCCCCTGGCTGAGCGAAACGTGGAGTTTGATGAGTTGAAGTACGGAAGTGCCAATTGCCAAGACCACCCTTTCCACCTTTTAGAAAGACAAATCTTTCCTCTCCAGAAAGGTCCTTAATTATTTCACCTGTCTCAGCATTTTTTATAACTGTTCCTGGTGGAACTGGAATCTCAATGTCTCTTCCATCCCGGCCGTACATTCTTGCGCCTTGTCCACCACGACCATTTTCGGCACGAAAAACACGGATCATCTTCAAGTGACCCAAAGTTCTTAAATTGTCTTTGACGACAAAGATGACATCGCCACCTCTTCCGCCGTCTCCTCCATCCGGACCACCTTTAGGTACGAATTTTTCACGACGGAAGGAGACGCAACCTGCGCCTCCATCGCCTGACTGAACATCAATATATGTTTCGTCTGAAAATCCAAACATAATATGGATAAATAAATTAGTTTTCTGCCTCTACAGCTACAATTGAACAGTACTTTCTATTCTTTCTTTCATAGAACTTTACTGTGCCTGTAACTTTAGCAAAGAGTGTATAGTCAGTACCACAGCCACAATTTTCACCTGCGTGAATCTTTGTGCCATGCTGACGAACAATGATTTCACCAGCCTTTACAAGCTGTCCACCAAATCTTTTGACGCCAAGGCGCTGAGCATTGGAATCACGACCGTTGCGGCTTGAACCACCACCTTTCTTATGTGCCATTCTTTTGCCTCCTTAGCATTCAATCTTATTGATTGTAATCTGGGTGTACTTCTCTCTATGTCCCTGAGTTCTTCTATAACCCTTTCTTCTGCGGAACTTGTAGACCTTCACCTTGTCGCCTTTTACTTCTTCACCGACTGTAGCGAGAACTTTTGCATTTTCAACACATGGTGTGCCAAAAACAGCCTTTTCTCCATCTACGACAGCAAGAACCTTACTAATCTCATAAGAGGAACCAACCTCCTGAGGGATTCTATCAACAAGAAGTACCTTGCCTTCTTCTGCTTTGTACTGCTTGCCTAGGATTTCTACTAATGCGTACATGTATTTGTCCTTTTCAATTAAGTTAGAAAGATTTTCTTCTTTTTCATAATTCTTATTCAATAAAGAAAAGCTTGTAAGAAACAAAAATAAATAAAAAAGCTGCATAGACAACCAACCGTTCGGTTGGTATTCTTGTATTATGGCACCATCAAAAAAAGAACTAATTATAAAAGAAGCATCTGAGATTATTGCTTATGACGGGATAGAAAACTTTTCTCTTTCAATTTTAGCAAAGAGAGTTAATATATCAAAGGCAACTCTCTATAACTATTTTACATCAAAAGAAGAAATAATAAGTGAGATAATCTCTTCAGGGCACAAGGCCTTTATGAAACAGGGTTTCTCTTTAAACTTAAATGGAAGTGTCCAAGATGTTCTTCTCTCTGCAACTTCTCATTGGGTTAGTTTATTTTTGAAAGAAGAGAATATGACGTGGTTAAGAGTTATCTTTTCAACGCACTTCGTTAACAATGAAAGTAAAAGCGAATATAGGTTGATAACGCTAATGCTAAATTCACAAGCAGAGGTTGTTATCTCATCATTTTCGCTTCCACCACTCTATCATCAAACTATTACAGAACTTTTTTCATCTCTATTGCTAACGAGATTAGAGCTAGCATTAGAGGAGGAAGAGATACACTTAGAAGACGAAGTAAAGAGAATTAGCCACTTAATCAATTTAATAAAGGAAAAGAATTAACAATTATCTCTCCCTCACTATTCAATACGCCATTTTCTTGAAGATATTTTTGGAGAATAGAAGCAGAAGAAAAACAGTATCTCGGACATGGCCGACGAACATAGTAGTCACTATTCCTTTCTTCTGGAATTGGACTACTTTTACCATTCAAGCCTAACAAGTCTCTACAAATTATACTTGAATTTTCCTTTTCAAAGAGAGAAGCAAAGCATTGGATGTGAGAATATAGCTTGGCCTTTTTCTCACTCTCTTTTGCTTCATGGTATCCATAAACTCTTCCAAGGATTAGGAATGCCCCACTAACTGTTCCACAAACTTCTCTTAGTCTCCCCATGCCACCCCCAAAAGATGAGGAAGAATCTAAAATTAAGCTAAAGCAATCTTTCTCAAAGAAATCTTTATATGCCATTAAAACAGACTGAGTGCAATTATAACCTTCAAGAAAAAAGTTATAGGCAGCTTCTCCTCTATTCATCTTTTACCTCAGTTATTATCTTTGCACATCCAATATCATGAACAAGAACCTTTTGTTCAAGAATATATGCTTCTTTTGCATCTGTTTCGTGCTTAATAACTTTGGTTGCACCATCAATCAGTTTATCTATGAGAGAAGGTGCAACAGGAAGACTTCCATGAGAAGGATATAGTACGTCATATTGACCTTTCCACTTTGAAATTCTTTTTAGACCTAGCACATATGCATGGATATCTCTCATTGGACCAAAAAGAAATATGTTACCATCTTGAACTGTGTCACCGGAAAAGATTACACCTCTTGATTTATCTAGAAGCATAATAGAACCAGGCGTATGACCTGGGGTAAGCATAACCTCTAATCCTCTATTCCCTAAATCTATTATGTCACCATCATAAACAGGTTCAATTATGCCAACTTTCTTTTGTACTTTATAATAATTAATAGCTTCAGCTGGATGCATCATAAAGGACGAAAATTCGTCATTTCCTCCTATATGATCTATATCTGCATGAGTATTAAGTAGTTTTACAGGCAGATTGCTCAATCTTTCAGCTAGTGCTTTTACATATGGAACATCCATTCCACTATCTATTAGCAAGGCTTTCTCTTTGCCTTTTAAAAGGAAAAACCTAACGCCATTATTCTCAATACTCCAAGTTTCATTATCTAATATATTAATAATAGGTTCAGACATATATTTCTTATATAACACAAAGAACCAAGAATTAACACAACCACTAATCTGAAAAAAACTTTTAAAAAATAATTAAAAGGCTGTTGACAGTGTTATTTAAATTGTCTATATTTTCTTTGTCATGTGGGAGTAGCGAAGCTGGTTATCGCGCTGGCCTGTCACGCCGGAGATCGCGGGTTCGATCCCCGTCTCTCACGAACGAATAACTCTAGGCACTGCTTAGAGTTATTTTTTTTGACCCCCGTCAAAACCCCCAACTTTGAGAAAAAATTGAGAAAAAAGCTGCGGGAAAATGGGAAAACATGCGTTACTATTCATAGAAATTTGACATTTTCTGCATTTTACGTCAAAAAAATGATGAGAATTTTTCGAAAGTTTTTTGAATTTAACTTAAGAGTACACTAAATTGCATATGAATCGTATAAGAAATGTATATTTGCTTTTTAGTCTGTTTTTCATTTCTTCTTTTCAGGTCATGTGTACTTTTGAGTTAGAACCACCAAATAACAGAAAGGCTTTTCCTCTTTTCTTGTCCTTTTTCACGAATGACACATAACGAATGATACATAATGCCAAAAGAAATTGTGGAAAACTTTCTTTCTTTTTTTCTTTCTTTGCAGACTCCTCCTCCTCTTTTAAGGGAGGAGTCTGCTACTATATTATAATAATTATATAATTATAGGCAAATTTTGTGCAAAATAATTCTTTATAATAAAATAAATTATTTCAGTTTAAAAGCTGATTTTTTAACTTAAAAGTACACTAATCTTAACTTAAAGGTACACAAAAGTTAACTTAAAAGTACACTGAGAGTAAAGTTTTCCATAGGAGTTTTCCACAACGAGTTAACCTAAAGGTACACTAAATAGAGAAATTTCTTTAGTTGAAAATTCTTATATGATTAAAGCTGTGTTTCTTTTTTCATTTATTTGTTAGCTATTATGTATCTTTTCTTTCCAAAATGGTATAGGCTTTTATTTTTGTAATGCTGCAAAACTTTTCTTCTGTAAGGTATTCAAAGGATATTTCCCTTTGCCGCCGCTATTGGAAAGCCAAAAGCAGCGGCTTTTTTACGCGATATGACCGAAAAGACTAGAAAGCAGGATAT
>SAMEA104315422__coassemble_272_pt1 | contig 28563 bp, 23 predicted proteins | sample SAMEA104315422__metabat2_low_PE_015 | metagenome-assembled genome bin SAMEA104315422 (sample SAMEA104315422) | gut metagenome | biome: Monkey gut; feature: monkey-associated habitat; material: faeces | place: China | collected 2013
TTACTTAGGTTTTTGTTAAAAAAATAGGGCCATTGCTTTTTTGCAACAGCCCTAGGTATATTCTTTTATTTCTGGATGAAGTGGATAGCAAAGCCTCCGATTTCTTCGTTTATATAGAAGAGCTTTACTTTACCCTTTGCATCATAAGAGAAGGAGCTTTCATTAATTGTATATCCAAGCTTTTTTACATATGCCATTGTTCTATCGATATTGTTTACTTTGTATCCAATGTGGCCATGTGTGCCAGGGCCATTAAAGTTCATTAGTTCGATAGACTTATCCATAAAATAAGACTTAGATGTTTCGCTTGTAGTCATTCCTAATGCTTCAAATGACTTTGTCATTCTTAGTGAATCATCTTTATTACTAGCGTTAATGCCCATATGAGCAAATTCAAAGCCTTGCATCTTCATTACTGCTTCTCTGCAGAGAGCTTCAATTTCATCCCATCTATCGTTATTGATTAAATCAGCTTTTACCATCCAACTTCCACCAACAGCTAAGACAGTTGGGCATTTTGCGTAGTCGGCAAGGTTGTCTGGATTAATGCCACCTGTTGTCATAAAGCGAACAGAAGGGAATGGTCCAGAGAGATCCTTAAGCATCTTTACTCCACCTGAAGATTCAGAAGGGAAGAACTTTAGTGTCTTAAGGCCAAGGTTGACAGCTTTTTGTACTTCGCTAGCTGTGCATACGCCCGGAGTGATTGGAACTTCATGTTTCTGACACCATCTAACTGTATCTTCATCTAGGCCTGGAGATACTATGAATGAAGCGCCTGCTTTAACTGCTCTTTCTGCAGTTTCAGGATTAAGAACAGTTCCAGCACCAATGACCATTTCAGGATATGCCTTTACCATCAAGCGGATAGCTTCTTCTGCCGCATCTGTCCTGAAAGTTACTTCTGCACAGTTGATTCCTCCACGAACCATTGCTCCGGCAAGTGCTGTAGCTTTTTTACTGTCATCAATCTTGACAACAGGAACGATACCTAAAGTATGAAAAAAGTTGAATAATTCGGTTTCTTTCATTTTTATACTCCTATTTTTACGTTATTATAACATTGAAAAGCGACTTAATCAGTGAAGATTCAGACATAATGTTGACTCATTGAAACCCAAAAAGCAAAATAAATAAAAAAATTTAAAGGGAGAAATATAAATGCCTGATAAAAAATATGTTACCTTTGGCGAAATTATGCTTCGCTTAAGAAGCCCAGAACACGAAAGATTATTCCAGAGCCCACAGCTTGAGGCTACGTTCGGTGGTGGAGAAGCTAATGTCGCAGTTTCTCTTTCAATCTTTGGTGAGAAGACAGAATTTATAACTGCATTACCAGATAATGCTGTTGGTGAAGCTTGTAAGAGAGAACTCATGAAATATGGAGTTGGAACAAACTATATTAATATGGTTAAAGACGGAAGACTTGGTATCTACTACCTTGAAACAGGTGCTGTTCAGAGACCTTCTTTAGTCGTTTATGATAGAACTGACTCTGCTATTAGCAAGGCTACTCCTGAAGATTTTGATTGGGAAAAGGCTCTTAGTGGAACTACTTGGTTCCATACAACAGGAATTACTCCTGCTATTAGCCAGAATGCTGCTTCTTGTGCACTTTGCGCAATGAAGGCTGCTAAGAAGATGGGTGCAACTGTTTCAATAGACCTTAACTACAGAAAGAAGCTTTGGAAGTATGGCAAGAGCGCTCCGGAAGTAATGAGAGAGCTTGTTAAGTATGCTGACTGTGTTATTGCTAATGAAGAAGATATTCAGAAGTGCCTTGGCATTGAAGCTGATAGCGATGTTACAAGTGGCGTCTTAAATACAGATACTTATAAGACACTTGCAGAAAAGGTAAAGAGCCAGTATCCAAATGTTCAGTATGTTGCAATTACACTTAGAGAGAGTAAGAGCGCTGACCATAATGGATGGAGTGCTGCACTTTCTGGAAAGACAGGTTTCTATCTCTCAAGACATTACGACATTACAGATATCGTTGACCGTGTTGGTGGAGGAGATAGCTTTGCCGCTGGAATAATCTATGGTTTAAGCCACTATGATGATGAACAGTATGCAATCAACTTTGCTGTCGCTGCTTCATGCTTAAAGCATACTATTAATGGAGACTTTAACCTTTCTAGACTCAGTGAAGTAGAAGCTCTTTGCAAGGGTGACGGATCAGGAAGAGTTCAGAGATAAGATGAGAAAGCTAATATTACTTGGTGATTCAACATGTGCAAGTAAGAAGAAAGAGGCTCGCCCTGAAACAGGTTGGGGCGAAGCCTTCTTCCAATTTTTAAGTCCATCTTGGATTCTTTGTAATAATGCTTTTAATGGATATTCAACTGTCTCTTGCTTAAAGAGTGGAGTCTTTAGTAAGGCTTTATTAGACTCAAAAGAGGGAGACAGTGTAATTATTCAATTTGGTCATAATGACCAAAAGACAGATCAGAGAGGCACCAAACCATTTGAACAATATGTTGCCAATTTAAAATATATGGCTACTGAATTCAAAGAAAAAGGAGTAAGTGTTTATTTCATAACCTCTGTTCCAAGACGAATATTTGAAAATGGAAGACTAGTAGATACACATAAAGATTATATAGCAGGAATGAAATATGCTGGTTATCTTTCCAATACTCCTGTTATAGATATTACTCTTCCTTTAATGCTTGATCTTACGCTATTGGGAGAAGAAGAGAGCAAAAAGTATTATATGAACTTCTCCCCAAATTTCTATCCTAATTATCCTGATGGAAAAGAAGACAATACCCATCTTAGACCCGAAGGTGCTCTTTGGGTTAGTCGAACTATTTATGATTCTCTTAAAAAGTTAAATCCCGATTTTCTTTGTTAATAAAAAATAACTTGAAGAAAAGGTTTTGAAGTTGTATAAGTTAGATGTGTCTAACTCTTGTTAAAAGACCAATACACTTCAGATTGGGAGTAGAAAGTGAAAGAGAGTTATATTGCATCAGCCTTTAAGAAAACTGTCGAAAAATCATATCCAACAAAAAAAGAAGAACTAATTAATATGTTCAATACTCGGCTCAAAACGCTTAGCGATGAACATAAAGATGCTAGCAAGGAAAAACAACGTCATTTACAGAGTCAAATTCTACCAGGAATAGCTAGCTACGAAGTTCTTCAAACTGTTATGCCTAAAGAAGAAGCGCTGAAAACAATACATAGTTATGTTGAAGGAAAAGCCATAAAAGGGCATAAACAATTTGTATTGCTATTGCATATTCCTTTTCTGTATCGCCTTGTACCGTCTATTTTTACAAAAGCAACACGAAGCCTTTTTGGTACGAGTGCTGGCTTTTCTATGAAAGAAATAGAGACTACTAGAGGTGTATGGCGTATAGATATGATAAAGTGTCCATACAATGATACATGTGCATTATATGGTTGGCCTGAACTTTGTCGTTGTTTTTGCGATAGTGACGACATAACATACAATCATGTGCACTCTAGACTCCTTTGGAAACGTACAAAGACGCTTGGCAGGGGAAATGATTGTTGTGACTTCTGTCTAAAGATTATCAAGAAATAAGGAGATTCTTCCTTGATAGATGTAATAATTCATGATGAGTCAATTACTTCTTCTTCTCAAATCGGACAAATAGGTGGACTTAAGAAAGCAAATGGAAATGGAAAAATAGATGTTTTTCATTTGTTTGATGGGGCAAATGCACTTCTGATGAAGCTCGAAATGGACTCTTATACAGAGCTTCGCACGGAAAAAGGACTACTAGAGATTAATTATTGTGTAGAGGGTCGCTTTGAGACGAGTTTTTCTTCCCATAATAATGTCATCTTAAAACCTGGTGACATGGCGCTTAGCTCTTATGACGGCATTCATGGTAGTAAATCTGTATCTCATTTTCCGCTAGGACATTATGAAGGAGTATGCTTAGAACTTGATCCAGTTAAGGCCGAAAATTGGATAAAGAAAAACGTTCCGGCTCTTTATATTAGCTTTTCTACTTTGAGAGAAAATCTACTAGGGAATAAGTGGTATACATTTATATCTGCAGGCCCTCACTGTGAACATGTCTTTGGTGAGCTCTATGAGAGTTCTTTATATATGGACCTAGAGTTTATTCGGCTAAAGGTTCTTGAGTTATTAATGCTACTTGTTCGTATTCCTCAAAATGAAAATAAAGTTGATTATTATTCTTCGTCGCAGGCTAGAATGGTCGAACGTTTACGTGATCAGATTCTAAAAAGACAAGAAGACTATGTATCACTGCAACAGATAGCTAGGGAAAACAATATCTCTGTATCATATTTAGAGAAACTGTTTAAAAAGATATATGGAGTTTCTATCTATCGATATATCAAAGAATATAGGCTAGAACAAGCAGCTGTCGAATTAACACACAGTGCAAAAACAATCACCCAAATTTCAGAGAAAATAGGTTATGAAAATTCAAGTAAATTTAGTGAGTGTTTTAAAAAACGCTATGGCCTGACTCCGTCAATGTATCGCAAGAGCACAAAAGAAAGAAGCAAAATAGAGCATTAAAATCAAAATGGAGTAGTTTGCATAAATAATGTTTGTTAAAGTACAAGCAAGTTAGCTAAAACTAACTAAGTTTGTATTTTATTAAGGAAGAATTGTTTATGAAAAAACAATCCAATTTATCACGATTGCTCGGCTATGCTGGCTCATATAAGCTACTTACCTATGCATCTTGGATTTTATCATCGCTCAGTGCATTTTTAGCACTTGTTCCATTTTGGTATATTTGGAGGATTCTTAAAGAGGTTATCGAAGTATATCCAAACTATGAGAGAGCTGTTAATTCAACACAATATGGCTGGGCGGCTGTTATCTATGCTATTGTTGCACTACTAGTCTATATTCTAGGCTTGATGTGCTCTCATCTTTCTGCTTTTCGTATTGCTACTAATTTGCGTATTAAGATGGCAAAACATATTGCAACCTTACCATTGGGAACAATTGAAAAATTTGGTAGTGGTAAATTACGTCGTACTATATCAGAAACAGCAGGTGCAACTGAAACATACCTTGCTCATCAATTGCCAGATAAGGCAAAAGCGATTTCAACTGTTATAGGACTCTTAGTCTTGCTTTTTATTTTCGATTGGAGGCTTGGGCTTCTAAGTCTTGTTCCTGTCTTCCTTGGCATGGTTGTCATGACACGTATGACAGGGAAAAAATTACAAGACAAAATGACTCAATATCAGAATGCTTTAGCAGATATGTCTAATGAAGCAGTGGAGTATGTAAGAGGCATCCCAGTTGTTAAAACTTTTGGTCAAACTGTTTTTTCTTTTAAAAAGTTTAAAGGTACTATCGACAATTATGAGCATTGGGTTATTGCTTATACAAAAGAACTTCGTTGGCCAATGACACTGTATACATTAGCGATTAATAGTGTATTCGTCTTTCTTATTCTTGGGGGCTTTCTACTATCTAAAAGTGGAGTAAATCACTCAATTCTGTTGAATTTGCTCTTCTATATTATCATTACCCCTGTCATATCATTAACACTCACAAAGATGATGTTTATGAGTGAAAACGGAATGATTGTGAGTGATGCCATTTCTCGTATTGATAGTGTCTTAAACTCTACGTCCTTAAAAGAAACAGAGAGACCCAAACATTCAACAGATAGCTCTGTTAAATTAGAGAATGTCACATTCAGCTATGATGGGATAAAAAACGCCATAGATAATGTCACGCTTTCTATTATGCCAGGGGAGACTGTCGCATTTGTTGGCCCATCTGGTGGAGGTAAATCTACTCTTGTCTCTCTTATCGCACGCTTTTTTGATCCGAGGAGTGGTTTCATTAAAATTGGTAATGTAGATGTTGCGGACATTGAGAAAAAAGAGTTGATGGATACTATCTCTCTTGTTTTTCAAAATAATCATCTTATAAAAGGGACTATATTAGACAATGTTCGTCTAGGTAAACCTAGTGCTACAGATAGTGAAGTCTTGGCGGCACTTAAAGGTGCTCAATGTATGGATATTATTGAAAAGCTACCTGATGGAGTGAACACAGTTATTGGTTCGGAGGGTGTTTATCTATCGGGAGGAGAGACTCAACGTTTAGCAATTGCTAGAGCCTTGCTAAAAGATTCTCCAATTCTGCTTTTAGATGAAGCAACAGCTTTCGCTGATCCTGATAATGAAACAAAAGTTCAAACCGCACTTCATAAATTAGAGAAAGGACATACTGTAATTATGATTGCACATCGCCTATCTACAGTTGTTGATGCTGATCATATTTTTGTTCTCGATAATGGGCATATAGTCGAAGATGGCACATTTGATAGCCTATTACAAAAAGGTCAGCTTTTCAAAAAAATGTGGGATGAATATCAAAAGTCAGTTGAATGGAAAGTTAAAAAGGAGGCTAATAAATGATTAAGTATTTGCAAAGACGTTTTGCACTTTCTTATAAAGGTGCAGTTGATACAATTAAAGGCATTCTATCTTGTGCGTTACAGAATATTTCTTTTATGGTGCCTACAGCCTTACTTTTTTCTCTAGTAGGGGAGTTAATTAATAATACTCTTAGCTCTGATAGAATTTTATTTTACGCTATCAGCTCTTTAGTTATGGCGTTCTTTATCGTCATTTGTACGCGTCTTGAATATAACAACACATTTCTCTCAACTTACATTGAGTCTGGAGTCCGTCGTATAAATCTTGCAGAGAAGTTAAGGAAAATCCCTCTTTCATTTTTTGATAAAAAAGATCTTGCAGATTTGACTTCTACTATCATGAATGATTGCGCCGTATTGGAACAAAGCCAATCTCATTTTGTGATGCCACTCTATGGTGCAATTTTATCTACAACAATAATCTCTATTGGGATGTTTTTTGTTAATTGGCGTATGGCAATTGCCGCTATTTGGCCACTACCAGTTGCTTTTTCTATTGTAGTTTTAGCTTCTAGTGTGCAAAAAAAGCTTTCTTCTAGGGCTATGACTGCTAAGATTTCTTGCGAAGAAGCTTTGCAAGAGTGTATGGAGACTATGCCTGACTTAAGAGCCAATAATGCAGAAGAAAAATATTTGGCAGGTTTAGAGAAAAAGATTCGTGCAATCGAGAATAGACAAATTAAAAGTGAATTAGGAACAGCTATTTTTGTTGTATCTGCAAGTCTTGTATTACGTCTTGGTATTGCTACAACTGCACTTGTTGGTACTTCTATGTTGGTAGCTAACAAATTAGATCTTTTGACATTTTTCATGTTCTTATTAGTTGTTTCTCGCTTATATGATCCATTAGAAGGGGCACTACAGAATCTCTCTGCAATTATTGGAACCAATACGAATATTAAAAGGATGAATGAAATACTTGATTATCCTGTACAGACGGGAAGCGAAGAGTTAACAAACAAAAATTGTGATATTAAATTTAGCCATGTTGGTTTCTCATATGGAAATGGAGAGACTATCTTAAGAGATGTTTCATTCATTGCAAAGCAAGGAGAGGTTACTGCCTTAGTTGGACCTTCTGGTGGTGGTAAAACAACAGTCTCTCGTTTAGCAGCTAGGTTTTGGGATATTAATAAAGGAAAGATTACCGTTGGTGATATGGATATTTCAAAAATTGATCCAGAAAAGCTTATGAGCCTTTTTTCAATTGTTTTCCAAAACGTAACGTTATTTAACAACAGCATTATGGAAAACATACGTATTGGTCGTAAAAATGCTACAGATGAAGAGGTTATAGCTGCAGGAAAATTAGCTAATGTAGATAGCTTTGCTGAAAAACTTCCTGATGGTTGGAATACAAATATAGGGGAGAACGGCTCAGAACTCTCTGGAGGCGAACGTCAACGTATCTCAATTGCGCGTGCTTTCTTAAAGGATGCTCCTATCATCTTACTAGATGAAGCTACAGCAAGCTTAGATGTTGAGAATGAAACAATAATTCAAGAAGCATTGTCTCGACTTATTAAAAATAAGACTGTTCTTATCATTGCTCATAGAATGCGTACTGTTTCTAGTGCAGATAAGATTGTCGTGCTTAAAGATGGGAGAGTTGCCGAAGAAGGTTCTCCTAAAGAGTTAATAGAGAATAATGGCATCTTTGCTCATATGATGAAAATGCAAACTGAAAGCCAAAAATGGACACTTAAGGGTGGGCTTAGGTAGATAAAAGAAGGGGAAAGAGCCTTTAAAAAGATTCTTCCCCCTTTTATAAATCTAAATGAATTAGACAATTGAGACATCAACAAACTTAAATTGTGTTACATCAAATAGACCGCAATCTGTAATCTTATAAGCAGGAATGACAGGAAGGGCCATAAAACAAAGCGTCATAAATGGATCAATTTCAGGGTTTAATCCTTCCATCTTCTTTTCTGTAGCTTCATGTAGTTCATCTAAGCATTTTACTACTTCGTTAACAGGCAAGTCTGTCATTAGGCCACCAATTTCGAGAGGATGTGAGCTGAGCTCTTTTCCATCTTTGAAGACAGTTATGCCTCCTCCCATTTCAACAATGTGTTCAACTGCTTTTAGCATGTCGTTGTCATTAGAGCCAACTACGATAATGTTATGTGAGTCATGAGCAATGGTGGTTGCAATGGCCCCATTTTTAATTCCATAGCCCCTAATTAAAGCTGAAGAATGGAAGCCTGTTCCATGATGGCGTTCTATAACTGTTATTTTTAAGATATCTTCATTCTCATCATGTACCCATTCTCCATTTTCATCTCTCTTAACAGTGGCTTCTCCCTTTCCTGTAACAACTCCTCCAGGAAGAATATCGATTACACGAGCCTTGTTACTCTTTAAAGGTAAAGAGAATGTTTTTAAAGAGAGATCCTTAACTTTAACAGAGCCTTTTACTCCGAATGGATCTACATGTGGGGAGAGCTTAAGTGTCTTTCCGTTTTCGGCAACTTTTTCACCCTTAACAAAGACAGATGTAGGTTTTATTTCTTTAAGTGATTTTGTAAGGAAGAAGTCTGCTCTTCTACCAGGCACTATAGCTCCCCTGTCATCAAGATGATAACATTCGCTTGCGTTAAGAGATGCACATGCAATAGCTTTTAGCGGATCCATTCCATGGCTTATTGCTAAGTTTACACCGTAGTTTATATGGCCTTCTCTAGTTATAGACTGAGGTTGTCTATCATCAGTGCAGAACAAGCATCGTTTGTAATTGTTATCATTTACTCCAGGTAAGAGTTGTAATACGTTTCTACAAACTGTGCCCTGTCTAAGAAGAACGTACATTCCCTTTCTTATCTTTTCTTGTAATTCTTCTGGCGTTTCGCATTCATGATCGGTTTTAATTCCAGCACATAGATATGCGTCTAGACCCTGTCCTCCAATTGAAGGGACGTGACCATCGATGATTTTCTTTCTTGAATAACATGTTTCTAGCTTATCAAGAATCATTTCATCAGCGTTAACAACGCCAACATAATTCATCATCTCTCCAAGACCAAGAATACGATCGTTGTCAATTACTTTCTCTATTTCTGGTGCATTAAGAATTGCTCCTGAGTGTTCAAAAGAAGTACAAGGTACACAAGAAGGAAACATGTAATAGATGTCTAAGACCGCATTTTTTGCGCTCTTAAGCATGTAACTTAGAGCATCGAGGCCTGCAACATTACAGATTTCGTGTGGGTCAGCAACAACCGTTGTTGTTCCACATGGAAGAATTGCGTTGGAAAATTCACTAGGTGAGAGGTGAGAACTCTCAATGTGACAATGGCTATCAATAAAACCAGGTACTAGGTATTCGCCTTTTGCATCAATTTCCTCTTTTGCCTTTCTTTCTCCGTCAAAACCAACAATATATCCATCTTTAACATATACATCAGCTTTGTAGGTTGTTAATCCACAAACATCCACAACTTGAGCATTTCTAATTACTAAATCTGAATACTCTCTTCCCATTGAAGCATTAATGAGATTGCGCGCAGTTAGTTTGTCCATTTTTTCTCCTTTTTTTATAAATGATGATAAATCGTCTTTTGAAAAAAGCTAGAAAAATGTTGCTTTTTGTTGCAATTTTCTTTTTTTTGAATAAATTTGTATAAAAATAGAGACCTTTAGCTAAAAAACAAGTAAGAATAATGAGGTAGACCACAAAAAACAATATTTGTTGCTTTCTGTTGCATTTTTTATTTTGCAAATCAAAGATATGGGTCTATGATAAGAAAAGGTATTTAATTACACTTCAGGAGGTGTGAAATGAAATTAATTCAGGTCTCGTTCAAAAAGTCTGAGCTTGAAAAAGCCGGAACGAATCTAAAGACCGAAATTGTTGCAGGTATTACAACATTCCTAGCAATGGCTTACATCCTAGCTGTTAACCCAAGCATTTTGAGTGTATCTGGTATGGACGGCGGAGCTGTCTTTACAGCAACTGCTCTTTCTGCTGCTATTGCTACACTCGTAATGGGTTTCGTAGCTAATTTACCTTTTGCTCTTGCTCCAGGTATGGGTCTTAATGCTTTCTTGACATACACAGTATGTTTAACAATGGGCTATAGCTGGCAGTTTGCTTTAACAGCAATCTTCTGCGAAGGTATTATCTTCATTCTTCTTACAGCATTTAACGTTCGTGAGGCAATTGTTAACTCTATTCCAGCTAACCTAAAGAAGGCTATCAGCGTTGGTATTGGTATGTTTGTTGCATTTATCGGTCTCCAGAATGCTGGAATCATCGTTGATAACGGATCAACTCTTGTTGGCTTAAATATCACAAGCAACACAGCAATTCTTGCTCTTATTGGTCTTATCATCACAGCTGTTCTCGTTGCATACAACGTAAAGGGAAACATCCTTATTGGTATTATCGTTACAACAATTATCGGTATCCCAATGGGCGTTACACAGTTCGGTGGATTTGCTTCAATGCCACCAAGTCTTGCTCCTACATTTATGAAGTTTAACTTTGCTGAAGTTGGTGCACACTTTGCAGACTTCCTCATTGTTATGTTCACATTCCTCTTTGTTGATATGTTCGATACAGTTGGTACTCTTATTGGTTGTGCTACAAAGGCTGGTTGGCTTAAGGATACAGATACTATCCCTAACTGTAAGCAGGCTCTCTTTGCAGACGCAGTTGGTACAACAGTTGGTGCTATGCTCGGTACATCAACAGTTACAACATTCGTTGAATCAAGTACAGGTGTCGTAGAAGGTGGAAGAACAGGTGTTACAGCTATCACAACAGCTGTTATGTTCCTTCTTTCTCTCTTCCTTTCTCCTCTCTTCTTATCAATCCCAAGTGCAGCAACTGCTCCAGCATTACTCCTTGTAGGATTCTTTATGATGAGCCCAGTAAAGGATATCGACTTCGAAGATCCAACAGAAGGTATTCCAGCGTTCCTTTGTATCCTCATGATGATTTGTGCTTACTCAATCAGTGATGGTATCATGTTTGGTATTCTTTCTTATGTTATCCTTAAGGTTTGTACAAAGAAATTTAAGGACGTTACACCTACTACATATGTTCTTGCAATTCTCTTTATTGCAAAGATTGTTGTTAACAACATCTAATTAGAAACATTTAAATAAAAGTGTCTATTGCTCAAATAATAAGATGGCAATAGCGTTTCTAAAAAAGCAAATCACCTTCAATGAAATCTTGAAAGAGAAAGTTGAGGGTGATTTTTTACTGTCTTTTACGATGGTTATTTGTATATTTCACACCTGATAAAATTCTATGCCTTTTGATAGGAAAACTTTTTGCATAGATAGTTGGTGAATCGAATAGCCTCTTTAGATGGCGAATAAATGTGTTTCACAAGTCTTAATATTTTTAAATGAGGTGTATAATCATGATAACCATTGAAGATTTTGACGAGGTTCAAATCTGTGTGGGAACAGTCACTTCCGTTTCTATCAATAAAAAAGCCCGTAAGCCAGCATACAAGGTTACTTTAAACTTTGGCCAAGAGTTAGGAGAGAAGACCTCTTCTGAACAACTGACAGAACTCTATAAGCCAGAAGACTTATTGGGTAAGCAACTCATTTGCTGTGTTAACTTAGAGCCAATGCACATTGGAAGCGTCAAAAGTGAGGTTCGAATTCTAGGGACAAAATCAAAGCAAGGAGTTGTGTTAATTACTCCAATGGAGAGCGAGGAGAACGGAGATAAAGTCTTCTAAAATGTTGGCAAATTTCAACAACCAAAGTAAAAATCACCTTCGACTTTTTTTGTCAAAGGTGATTTATCTCTTACCAAGTGTAGCGATTAGCCTTCAAAATATTTCTTTGCATTGTTGAATGAAATATCGCTAACAATCTTACCAAGCATCTCTTCATCATTAGGTAGTAGACCTTTCTCCGTCCAAGTACCAATGAGATTACAGAGTATTCTTCTGAAGTATTCATGACGAGGATAAGATAAGAAAGATCTAGAGTCTGTAAGCATACCGATAAATGAAGGAAGAGAACCAAGAGAAGCAAGAATTCTCATCTGTTCTTCCATGCCATCAATGTGATCACAGAACCACCAAGCAGAACCAAGTTGAATCTTTCCTTTCATTCCATCACCCTGGTAGCATCCCATTAGAGTAGCAAGAGGATAATAATCCTTTGGATTAAGAGAATAGAGAATTGTCTTAGGAATGCTGTCGCTATTGGAAAGAGAAGCAAAAAATTCAGATACGCCAAGGCTTAGTGTTTCATCATATGTTGCATCAAAGCCCGTATCTGGTCCAAGTAGTGCATACATTTTCTTATTGTTATCTCTTATAGATTCAAAGTGCAACTGCATAGCGATGTTTCTTTCTTTGTAGAGCTTAGCAAGCTTTGAGAGCACATATGTTCTGTATCCATCTGCTTCTTCTTTTGTTGGCTCAACGCCATTAAGTTTGTTCTTGAAGATTTCATTAACTTTATCTTCCGAAAGGAAAGTATGAGGACATGTCATAAGTGCATGGTCAGATGCTTTGCATCCTAAAAGAACGAAATAATCAAGTCTTGAAGCAAGTGCATTAACAAGGTCCTCGACACTTTCAATCTTCATTGTTGCGCTTTCACCTAGCTTAGCTATGTAAGAGGCAAAGTCAGGCTTTTCAATATTAAGAGCCTTATCTGGTCTATATGATGGGATGACCTTGCTTGGGCACTTTCCATCTTTAAGAATCTTTTTGTGCCATTCTAGTGAATCAGCTGGGTCATCTGTTGTTCCGACGGCATAAACGTTGAACTTCTTCATTATTCCATAGACAGAAAGTTCAGGGTCATTCTTGAACTTGTCATTAGCTTCGTTATAAATCTTTTCAGCATTCTTTCTATTGAGTATATCATTAATTCCGAAGTATCTTCTGAGCTCTAAGTGTGTCCAATGATACAAAGGGTTTCCAATTAAGTTTTCCATTGTCTCTGCCCAAGCATAGAACTTCTTATATGGATCACTGTTTCCTGTAATTAATTCTTCAGGAAAACCACATGTTCTCATCTGTCTCCATTTGTAGTGGTCTCCTCCAAGCCAAGCATCTGTGATGGTTGTGAAGCGAGTATTCTCAGCAATTTGCTGTGGAATTAAGTGGCAGTGATAGTCAAAGATAGGCGCATTCTCAGCATATTTATGGAAAAGAGTAGAGGCTGTCTCATTTTCCAAAAGAAATTCTTCATTCATGAATTCTTTCATTTGTAAAACTCCTAATATTTATTATCTAATAGGATAATCATCTAAGAAAAATAGTACAGATGATATTTTGTTATGTTCCGACAGAATTTTTCTTTTTAAAGAATAATTCTTTGGTTAAAATTATTATACTCTGGTTTCTTTCATGAGGGGTACAATGGCAAAAAAAACAGGATATCTAGTTGCTAATATTCATCAGGGCTCTGCCTTAAGAATGTGGGATGCGATAAATGAAGATGTTCGTCTAGATAACGATCAAACTGTCTTTATATTTCCAGGTGGAAGATTAAATTATAAGAAAGCTGACGAATATCTTCGTAATAGCATATTCCAATATGCAAATGTAACAAACCTTGATGGCGCTATTGTTTGGGCAAGTAGCCTTGCTGGAGAAGCAACTTGGGAAAGCGTTCATGATTGGACAAAAAAGTTAAGCCTAACTCTACCTGTTGTATCTCTTGGTATAGCCATAGAAGATGTTCCTTCAATTACCTTTGATGCCTATAGCGGCGTTTATAAAATGGTTGAGCATTTTATTAACTTCCATGGCTTGAAGCGTATTGCTTTCTTGCGTGGGCCTGAAAACCATGATTCTGCATTAGAGAGATATAAAGCATACATTGACGCCTTAAAAGATCATTCTATTGAGATTGATAATCGACTTATCTCATCTCCTCAACCTTGGAGCGAAGGGGAAACAGCAATTAAGGAAATTGTAGAGACTAATCATATGATGCCTAAAAGAGATTTTGATGGGGTAATCACTTCTTCTGATTTAATGGCGTACAAGGTTGAAAACTACCTTGAAAAAAATGGTTACATAATCCCTGATGATATTGCTATTGCTGGCTTTAATGATTCTCCTGAAGCTTTTATGGGGCCAACAGAGCTTTCAACTGTTCGTACTCCAATAAAAGAAATGGTAGAGCATAGCTCCGTAATGATTAATAGAATGGAAGAGAGGCGAAATGAGCTTCCTTCCTCTATTTCTCTTATTACAACTCCAGTCTTTAGACGTAGTTGTGGTTGTGATGATATATACCCAACAAATGAAGTTGAGAAAATAAAGGACTTTAAAGACTATGAAGAATGGTTAAAGACAAGAATAAATAATGAAAAATGTGCATCCATTCTTCTTGAGATAGTCAACGATCTATTTGTTAAAAGAATTGTTGTTAATAAAGAGAGTAGACGACACTTCGAAGAGTTGAGTTGGCGCTATCTAAAGCATGGCGGGGAGATAAAGCTCTTTCTATCTGCAATTAAGCTTTGTGGCGTAGTCTATAAAGAAAGAGCGTTCTCTTCTTTAGAGACTTATCTTCTCTCCGAAATACTTATGGAGAGCGAAGCTAGAGTCTCTGCAACGAATAACTACAAGAGACGAGAGAGAAACACTACTCACAATGCTTTTGCAAACAAACTGTTGAAGGTCCATAGTTTTGAAGAGATGGGGGAGATTATGAAAAAATATTTTCCTCCAATGGGCATAGAAAAGGCTTTTATTTTTACATACAAAGAAAATGGAAATGCTGTTCTTCAGTGTGGCTTCTCTCAAGACAAACTCTTCACTAAGGGCAAAGAGTTTTCTTCATCTCTTTTATATCCAGAAGAACTAGATAGTGAGATAGAACGAGGCCTCTTTGTTGTAAATCCTCTATTTTTCGATAATGAAATAGAGGGTTATATGATTATAAAGAACAATGATTGCTCTGCAATTATGATAGAAAACATCAGAACAGATGTTTCCGCTTCTTTGCAAGCTATATCATTGTATTCTCTAGCTTGTGAAAAGAGCCAGAGAGCAGAAGAAGCAGAGAAGAAGACATCTGAATTCTATGCCATCCTCTCGGAAGAACTGAGAGAGCCTCTTAAGTACATAAAAGATTTGCTACTAAGCAAGAAAGACTTTGATAGAGAAAAGATGCTATCAACAATTATTAAAAGTGAGCATCTATTACAACTTTCAATTGCAGAAAAAGGAGGGCTTGTTTTAGAAACTAAGCTCCATCCATTAAGTAAGCTAATTGATAAGATCAAAGAAAAAAGAATAAAAGTTACATCCCCATCTATGCTTCCGTCTCTTGTTATTGATGAAGAGAGAATGGAGGATGTTTTAGATTCTGTTATCTCATATTTTTCAAATGAAGTTGAGCTAATTCTTCGCTTAGAAGCGACAGATGTTTCTTTGCATTTTTCTTCTTTAAGAGAACTCTCTCCATCTACTTCCAATGCAACTCTCCAATATGTAGAGAAACTCTTACTTCTTCATGGGGGTAACTTCTCTTTTGATAAAAAAGGTTTAACAGTATATCTTCCTTATCCAACAATTAGTGGAGAAACTAACATAGAAAATAGAAATGGTGGTGTTCTTTTTATTACAGATGATAGTTCAAGATATAATAATCTATTTAGTTGTAAAGTAACTTATATATGCTTTGAAGAGGCAATTCAGGCTATCAATACTGTTGGATCTTATTCGTCAATTAGTTGGGATACATCTGAAATTAATAAGCAAAATGGAATAGTAATTAATCTATTACGAAGTCATAAAGATGGTAGTAGATTACCTTTTGTTGCCTTCGGCTTGGAGGATGATGCAATTAGCTTGAATGCTGCTCTTGAAGGCGTTCTTCCGAGTGAAGGAAAGGGCAGCATATATTCTTTTGGCCATTTCCCAACATCGCTTTCAATCTTTAAAGAATTTGCATCCATAGAGGAAGTTAAGGACTTAAAAGACATTCCAGATGAAGCAAAGAGTTCTCTTTTTGTACTTTCCTCTGTAGATAATGAAAAGATAGAGGCTATAAGAAAAGATCGCAGTTTTACTAAAACGCCAATACTAATTGTTAAAGATAGATTTACAAAAGAAGAGGCTGAAAGCCTAGCATCAATTCCTAGCATTCTTCTAGTTAATACATCTATTACGGAGGCTGAAGGCTTTATTAACCGAATAGTCTCAATTTTTGCAGGAGAAGAGCTTCTTCCTCCACTTACATCTGTTCTTGTGAAGAAAGCAATTGCTTATATTAACGACAATGCAACAAATAGTATTTCAAGATGGCAGATAGCTGGCTCTGTTAATATTAGTGAGGATTACCTTACAAGAATTTTCCGTAAAGAAATAGGAATAAGCCCTTGGGAGTACTTAAATAGATATAGAATTCAAATTGCATCAAGATTGCTACTTGAGACAGGTTCCTCTATTAGTGAGATTGCTTCTCTTACAGGCTTCCAAGATCAAGCATATTTCTGCAGAGTATTTAGAAAAGTTAAGGGCTTTCCTCCTGGAAATATTCGAACACGTTAGCTTGTCTGAAAAATGCAAAGTCGTGTTTGTAAAAAACATCTTCTCTTCCTCATACTAAAGCAGTGAGGCATGAAATGAAAAAACCTTTTTCGCTTGAGATTGTTGAAAGTGTTGAAAAGAGATATACAAGAGGCATGATGAAGTGGCATTACGAACACGGTCTAGTTCTTTTTGCTTCTCTCTCTGTTTCTTCTTATTACTCAATCGATTCTATTTTTGATTGGGTCTATTCTTTATATGATCCAATGATTAGAGAGAATGGAGAAATCTTTACATATAGAAAAGGCGAATACAATCTTGATCAAATAAATGCAGGAAGAGCTCTTTTTGCTCTTTACGATAAGAGCAAAGAAGAGAGATTCTCTCTTGCAACTGATATTTTGCACGACCAGCTTTTGTCTCAACCTAGATGCAAATCTGGTGTCTATTGGCATAAAGAGATATATCCTTGGCAAATTTGGCTTGATGGGTTATACATGGAGGGCCCTTTTAAAGCTGAATATGCTGTTCGTCATAATAACACTGAAGAGTTAGATGATGTTATAAATCAACTAATAAAAACTAATAATCTACTGAAAGATTCCAAAACAGGTCTTCTTTATCATGCATATGATGAATCAAGAGGACAAAGATGGAGCAATATTGATACAGGTTGTTCTCCCCATTTTTGGTCTCGCTCTATCGGTTGGTATTTAATGGCTATTATCGACGTGCTAGACTTTGTTAGCTTAGACGATGAGAAGCGTGAGACTTTAATTAATATGGCAAAAGAACTCTCTACATCGCTACTTTCTTTTCAGGATGATAGTGGCATGTGGTGGCAAGTAACTGACGAAGGAAAGAGAGAAGGTAATTACCTAGAAACTAGTGCTACTAGTATGTTCGCCTATTCATTCTTTAAAGGAGTAAGAATGGGCTACCTTGATCCATTATTCAAAGAGAGAGCACAAAAAGCTATAGATGGAATCAAGAATAAATACCTTACATTTGATGGTACCGAGTACCATTTAGGAGGAATATGTTCTGTTGCAGGATTAGGTGGTAATCCATACCGTGATGGCTCGTTTAAATACTACGTCAAAGAGAAAATCGCAACAGATGATTTTAAAGGCGTTGGTCCTTTCATTCTTGCACTACTTGAAGAAGAAAAGAGCATAAAGTAAAAATTCGGTTAAAAAGAACACTTTTTTCTTTGCTAATTTGTTATTTCTATAACTATAATTTCTTGTGTATCATTTTTTTTGATACTGGAGGAATTATGAATAAATTCAAAAAAATTGCGGTTGTAATGGTAGTACTTTTACTCTCATTTACAACTCTATTTGCAGAGGGAGCAAAGGAAGCTCTCGCTAATCAGAAGGATATCGTTATTCTATATACAAACGATGTTCATAATGCGATTGATAAAAACATTGGATATGCAGGACTAGCTTCATATAAGAAGGCAATGGAAAAAGATAACTATGTTGCCCTTGTTGATGCAGGCGATGCAATTCAGGGTGATGTTATTGGTACAGTCTCTAGAGGAGAGTACCTTGTCGACATAATGAATGAAGTTGGTTATGACTATTGTGTTTTAGGTAACCACGAATTCGATTATGGTCTTGATAGATTAGCTGAACTTCTTAAGAAAGCAAAGGCACAGTATCTTTCTTCAACAGTAACATATACTGGAAATGGTACTAATCTCCTTGCTGATACAAAGCCATATGCAATTGTCAAATATGGTTATATGAAGGTTGCATTTATTGGTGTTTCTACTCCTGAATCATTAACAAAGTCTACACCTAAGTACTTCATGGAAAACAATGAGTTTGTTTATCACTTTGCATCTGGAACAGAACTATATGATACAGTTCAGGGCTACGTTGACGAAGTAAGAGCAAAAGGCGCAGATATCGTTATTGTTATCTCTCACCTTGGAATCGAAGAGGGAAGTGAACCTAATAGAGCTTATGACTTAATTGCTAATACAGATGGTATTGATGCTGTTATCGACGGACACTCTCACTCAACTGTTCCTTGTGAATTAGTAGACAATAAGCTTGGTGGAAAGGTTGTTTATACACAGACAGGAACAAAGCTTGAGCACATTGGTAAGTTAACAATCACAGCTACTGGTGCTATTACAGCAGAGCTTGTTGAAACAACAGAAAAAGATCCAGAGACAGCATCTTACATTGAAAGTATTAAGAGCGAATATGAAGCTGCTGTTAATGCTGTTGTTGCCCACACAGATGTAGAACTTTCTATCACAGACGAAAATGGTGTTAGAATGGTCAGAAATAGAGAAACAGCTATTGGTGACCTATGTGCAGATGCTTACAGAGCTATCAGTGGTGCAGATATTGCTTTCGTTAATGGTGGTGGTATTCGTGCAACAATCAAGAAGGGTGATATTACTACAGCTGACATGATTGCTGTACATCCATATGGCAACATGCTTTGTATGTGTTACGCAACAGGACAGGAAATTCTTGATGCATTAGAACTTGGAAGTATGAATACTCAAGCAATTAGCAGCCAGGATGGAAAAGCTGTTGGTGAAAGTGGTGGATTCTTACAGGTTTCTGGTCTCAAGTACACAATCGATACATCTATTCCTTCTAGCGTTGTTAGAGATAGCGATGGTCTCTTTGTAGAAGTTGCTGGCGAAAGAAGAGTTAAGGACGTTTATGTATTAAAGAATGGCGAATGGGTAGCATTAGATCCAAACGCAACATACACACTTGCTTGCCACAACTACAAACTTCAGGATATGGGTGATGGATATACAATGTTTGTTGACAACACATATATTCTCGACAAAGTTATGCTCGACAACCAGGTAATCATTAACTACATCGTTAACGACCTTGGTGGTAATGTTGGCGAAGAATACGCTAAACCACAGGGAAGAATTACAGTTATCTAATTTGTTTATTCCTCCCCACGAAAAGGGGAGGTAAACCAATTTAATAATTTTCTTTACAAGTAAAAAAACACAATTTAGAATTATAGAATAGCGTTTAAAATGAACGCATAAGGAGTTACAAATTATGAAGAAAACTTTGGCAATTGTCTTAATGGCACTCTGCTGCCTCATGGTTTTTGCTCAGGGAACAGCTGAGACAGGCACAACAACTGCTAAGACTCAGGATTCTCAGGTTAAGGCAATCCTTTTAACAGATGCTACAGGTATTGATGATAAGTCTTTTAACGCTGCTGCATGGAGAGGCATGATGGCTTTCTATGGTGATAACGGTGCTAGTAGAGGAACTCTCTATGAAAACGTTACAGCTCAGACAGCTGACGACTATCTTCCTAACCTCAAGAACGCTGCAGAGCAGGATTGGGATTTAATCATTACTACTGGTTTTACATGGGCTGATGCAACACAGGAAGCTGCTGCACTCTATCCAGACCAGAAGTTTATCATCGTCGATGTTGACTACCTCAACAAGACAGCTAACCTCATTCAGTACATCTATGAAGAAGAGCAGGGCTCTTATCTAGTTGGTGTTGCAGCTGCAACTCAGGCTAAGGAAGATGGCATTGCTAATCCAAAGTTCGGTTTCGTTGGTGGTATTGCTGGTGCAACAATCACAAAGTTCGAAATCGGATATATCGAAGGTGTTAAGAGTGTTTATCCAAACGCTGAAATCGTAGACTACTATGTAAACGATTGGGGTAACCCAGCAGCAGCTAAGACAGCAGCTAAGAGCATGTATGACAGTGGTGTTTACTGTGTATTCGCAGCAGCTGGCGGATCTGGCTTAGGTGTTATTAACCAGGCTAAGGAAGAAAGACTTGCTGGTAAGAACGTTTGGGCTATTGGTGTTGACTCTGACCAGTACGAAGATGGTGTTTATGCTGAAGGAAAGTCTGCTGTATTAACAAGTATGCTCAAGATGGTTGAGAACTCTACTATCGACGCTCTTACAAAGGTTAAGAACGGAACATGGGAAGGTGGAGTTGTTACACAGAATATGGCTAACGAAGGTGTTGGTTATGCTAAGACAAATTCTGAGCTTAAGGCTAGTGCTGTTGCAGCTGTTAAACAGGCTAAGGCTGACATCCTCAGTGGAAAGATTGTTGTTAACAAGACATACGCAGCTAGCTTAGCTAAGGGTCTTGCTCCAGCAGGTCTTGGTGCTATTGACGACTGATTCTATTCAGTTTCTATTTATAGACACGCTCCTATGAGGGGCGTGCCTTTATAATTATTATTCTTAGCTTAAGAATAAAGGAAAAAGGTTACAGAATTGAGCGAATATGCAATTCAGATGCTAGGCATCACAAAAACCTTCCCAGGCATTATTGCTAACGATAACGTAAACCTGGAAGTTAAGAAAAATGAAGTCCTTGCTATTTTAGGAGAAAATGGTGCAGGTAAGAGTACTCTTATGTCTGTCCTTTTTGGCGCCTATCCTGCAGATGCTGGTCGTATTTTAATTGATGGCAAGGAAGTAAAGATTACAGATCCTAATGTTGCAACAAAACTCGGCATTGGAATGGTTCACCAGCATTTTAAGCTTGTTCATAACTATACTGTTACAGAAAACATTGTACTTGGCCGTGAGCCTAGAACAAAGGCTGGAATATTATCACTAAAAGATGCAGAAAAGAGAGTTGCAGAACTTAGTGATAGGTATGGCTTACACGTTGATCCAAAATCAAAGATAGATGATATAACTGTTGGACAACAACAGAGAGTTGAGATTTTAAAGACACTCTATTCTGATAGTAACATTATTATTCTTGATGAGCCTACAGCTGTTCTTACCCCACAGGAAATTGATGAGTTAATGGATATCATTCGCCTCTTAAAGAAAGAGGGAAAGACAATCGTTCTCATTACACATAAATTAAAAGAAATAAAAGCGGTTGCTGATCGTTGTACAGTACTTAGACGTGGAAAATACATCGGAACAATTGATATCACACCAGAAACAAGCGAACAAGAACTAGCAACAATGATGGTTGGTCATGCTGTAAAGTTTGATATCGATAAAGCTCCCTGCAAACCAGGTAAGGTTGTACTTGATGTAAAGAACATTACTGTTAATGACTCATTAGGTATTCCTAAAGTAAAAGATTTCTCTCTTACAGTTAGAAGTGGAGAAATTGTGGGAATCGCTGGTGTCGATGGTAATGGTCAAACAGAGCTTTTGTATGCACTCTCTGGATTAAGCAAGGTAGAGAGTGGACAGATTTTCCTCAACGGCGAAGATATTACATCTCTTTCAATTCGTGAAAGAATAGAAAAAGGCATGGGCCATATTCCTGAAGACAGACAGAAGCATGGTTTTGTTGCAGGCTTCACTGTTGCTGAAAACACAGTATTAAAGGATTATTATACTCCTAAATATACAGGAAAGTTTGACGTATTAGACTATAAAGCAATTACTGAAAACTCAGATGCTCTTATTAAACAGTTCGATATTCGCTCTGGTCAAGGTTCTAAAACACCTTGTGGTTCCCTCAGTGGAGGAAACCAGCAGAAGGTAATTGTTGCACGTGAGATTTCTCTTTCTCCAGATCTTCTTTTGGTTGCTCAGCCAACAAGAGGTTTGGACGTTGGTGCTATTGAGTATATTAGAAAACGTCTTGTTGAGGAGAGAGATAAGGGTAGGGCTATTCTGCTCGTTTCATTTGAGCTTGATGAGATTATGAATCTTTGTGATAGAATTGCAGCTATTAGTAAGGGGCAGATTGTTGGTATCTTCAATGAAGGAGAAAAGACAAGCTCTGAAATTGGCTTAATGATGGCTGGCGTAAAGGCAAAGGAGAACAAGTAATGTCTAAAGAAAAAAAAGAAAAAGTTGCCTTTATTGATTGGTTCTTGGACAATACAGCTGCAACAAGTGTTGCTGTTGTAATACTAGGGTTCTTGGCAGGAGTAATCCTTTTGTTATGTATTGGTAAGAATCCTAGTGGTCTATTTGTTGCTGTTAAACAATCCATTATCGGTAAAGCAGCAAAGAATGGCGGATGGAACTTTAGAAATGTTGGTGAAACATTAGCTTTCTCTATTCCTTTTGTTCTTTGTGGTCTTTCAATGGCTTTTGCTAACAGAGTTGGTCTCTTCAATATTGGAGCAGAAGGTCAGTATGCAATAGGAATGCTTGCTGCTCATATTGTGGCTGTTTGTCTTCCGGCTTTTCCTGGTCAGTGGCTTTTGTGTATTATAGCAAGTATTCTTGCAGGTGCTCTTTGGGGAGGAGTTGTAGGACTCTTTAAAGCAAAGTTTAAGGTCAGTGAAGTTGTTGCAACAATTATGCTTAACTATGTTGCTCTCTATCTCTATCCTCTTGTTTGCTTGTATCTTCTTCCTGAGGCAACAGTTAATAAGAGTGGTAGAACAGCAGATTTAAAACCAACAGCTCTTCTCGATAAGTTCTTAATCACAGACTCTGCTTTAAACATTGGTTTCTTCTTCATGATTTTAGCCGTTATTATTTACTGGTTTATTATGGAAAAGACATCATTTGGTTATGGTCTTAGAGCAACAGGTTTCAACAAAGACGCTGCAAGATGTTCAGGTATTAACGATACAAAAAACATTACTCTCGCTATGGCAATAAGTGGAGCTTTTGCAGGTCTAGCTGGTGCTTGTGTTCTTCTTGGTTCTATTAGATATTCAAAAATTCTTACTAGCCAGGATAACTACGGCTTTATGGGTATAGCTGTTGCCCTTGTAGGAAATAGTACAGCTGTGGGATGTTTACTTTCTGGTTATCTTTTTGGAGTCTTAAAACAGGCATATTCAATTATGCAGGGTACAGGTATTCCAAAGGAAGTTGTATCTATTATTCAAGGTTTAATTGTTATCTTCATCTCTTTCCGTAGCGGTTTATCTCTCGTAAAAGATAAGAGAGCTAAGCTTAAGGTAAGAAAGGAGGCTTCAAAATGATTAACACTATTTCTACAATAATGATGCTTGTATCTCCAATTCTTATCATCGCAACAGGTGGTATGATTTGCGAGCGTAGTGGTGTAACAAACGTAGGTTTAGATGGTTTGATGAGCATTGGTGCTTGTATAGCTGCAATTGTTCACCAACTTCTTGAACTCAGTGGCATGGCACGTGGAAGCTCAATTGTTATAGCTTTGCTTGCTGCTTCCGTTTCTGCTTGTCTTATCTCTGTACTCCATGCAATTGCATCAATTGACCTTAAGTCAGACCAGACAATTAGTGGTACAGGTATTAACCTTCTTGCTGCTGGTGTTACAGTCTTCATCTGTCAGAGAATATATGGTACAGACCGTTCTACAGCTTTCAATGTTGGTATGACAAAGGATGCTCTTGGTTTTTACCCAACGCTATATATTTCCATTGTTGTTATGGTATTAGCTTGGTTTGTTCTCTATAAGACACCATTTGGAATGCATCTTCGTGCTTGTGGTGAACATCCTGCTGCTGCAGACAGTGTTGGTATTAATGTTAGAAGAGTTAGATACATTGGCGTCCTCTCTTCTGGCTTCTTAGGAGGACTTGCTGGAGGATGTGCTGTCTTAACTCAGACAATTCAATACACAAACACATTCACAAATGGGCGTGGATTCATCGCTCTTGCTGCCGTTGCATTTGGTAGATGGACTCCACTTGGAGTAACAGGAGCATCGCTTCTATTTGGAGCATCTCTTGCTTTGAGTACAATTAGCTCAATGATTCCTGCACTTAAGGCTATACCTTCTCAGGTTTTCAACATAATTCCATATCTAGTAACGTTAATTGCACTAGTTATCTTCTCGGGTAGAGATTATGCACCTAAAGCTGTTGGTATTCCTTATGAAAAAGGAAGCTCGTAATAATACTAAAAAGGGGTCTTCGGGCCCCTATTTTTAAAGGATAGAAAAAATGACACCTCATAACAGAGCAGAAAAAGGAGACTTTGCAAAGACAGTTCTCTTTCCAGGAGATCCTTTAAGAGCAAAGTTTTGTGCTGAAAATTATTTTGAAAAACCACGATTAATAACAGATGTAAGAAATGTGCTTGGATATTCGGGCTATTATAAAGGAATGCCCATAAGTGTTATGTCATCGGGCATGGGTGGCGCAAGTGCTGGAATTTATTCTTATGAACTCTTTACATACTACGATGTAGACAACATTATTCGTATTGGTACTTCTGGTGGTTTACAGAAAGAAATACCTGTTGGCGCATTAATTCTTGCGCTTACTTGTTCGACTGACCAAGCATGGGCTAATCAATATAATCTACATGGGACTCTTGCTCCTTGTGTTTCTTTTCCACTTTTTGAAAAGGCACTTGAATGCGTTAAGAAGATGAATACTCCTTACTATTGTGGAATGGTTTTTTCGTCAGACTATTTTTCTACATATAATGCATTGGGCCCTAATGAGTGGAAGAGCTTTGCGTCCCTTGGGGCGCTTGCTCAAGATATGGAGACGATGGCACTCTATTGTAATGCAATGTATACACATAAGAATGCACTTTCCATTCTTACTATGACAGACAATTGTGTTACAGGCGAAAGCTTTAAGAAAGAAGAGAGAATGGAAGGAAACAGAAAGATGATAGAGCTTGCACTTGAGACTGCGTATGAGGTTAACAATAAATGATTAATAACGAAGTAATTGATGCTATTGAGAATCGTTTTTCCTGCAAAAAATATCTTGATAAACCAATCGAAAAGGAGAAGCTAGATACAATTCTTGAAAGTGGAAGGCTTGCTCCAACATCTTTTGGCATGGAACATTTCGATATCCATGTATGTAAAAGTAAAGATATTCTAGACGCATGTTTCTATCAAGAAAGTATGAAAAGTGCCCCAATAACTCTTGTTATTACCGTTAAGAAAGCATCTTTTTATAATCCAGATGGTTCTTTTGTCAGAGAAAGAGGCTCTCGTTTTCCTGGTACTGTTGAGGAATACGTTGAAGACTACAGGGGATATTACGAGTACTTAAAAGACAATGGCCGCTTAGATATGTGGGCAAAAGCTCAAGGATACATACCTCTATCATTTATGATGATTACTGCTTCAAGCCTAGGTATTGAAAGTTGTGCTATTGAAGGTTTCAATAATGATTTTCTCATTCAAAAGCTTGGTCTAAATGGTGATGAAGATCAGGTATCAATCTGCTTAGCACTAGGCTACCCTAATGAGAAAAGAGAGCGAATTAGAAGAGATTTAGATAGTTTAGTTAAATATCATTTTTAGGAGAAAAAATGGACAAAAGAAGAATTATTTTAGATGTTGATACTGGTCATGACGATGCTGTTGCCATTGCTTTAGCTGCTGGCTTAAAAGATAAAATTACAATTGATGGTTTGATTGCAACTGCTGGTAACCAGATTAGAGAGAAAACTTTAAACAATACACTAAATTTAGCCGAGGCTTTAGATTTAGATTGTCCTGTTTTTGCAGGTTCTCCAATGCCTCTACTACGTAAGCAAGTTGTTGCTGGCTATATTCATGGAAAGAGTGGTTTTGATGGTCCTGTTTTTCCTCCAAGAAAAAAACAAGAATGTAAGGGTAATGGCATAAGATGGGCTCTTGACCACGTTATTAATAATCCTGGTGAGATAACATTTGTCTCTGTTGGCCCTTGGACAGATTTAGCTACTTGTATCAAAGCCGATGAACGTTTTGCTCCGTCTTTGAAGGAAATAGTTTTGATGGGCGGTGCTGTTGATGTTCCTGGCAACGTTACTTGCAGTGCTGAATTTAATGTTTTTGCAGATCCGGAAGCTGCTCAAATTGTTATGCAGTGTGGTGCCCCTATAACAATGATGGGATTGGATGTAACACTTCAGTTAAAACTGACAGATGAAATTATGGCAGAAGTCAAAGCAATGAAGGATAGTACATACAAAAAGATATTCCTTGATTCAATGAATTTCTACATCCCTTCGCTTATGCAAGCAAATGGTGATATGCCAGCAATGCATGATCCATGTTGTATTGCATATCTTGCTGATCCATCAATCTTTACATTTAGCTATAGACCTATCGTTGTAGAAACAAAGGGTGATTCTACCTATGGCAAGACGACGGGCGGGCTAGAAGATAAGAGTCAAAACACTAAGTTTGGAATTAAGGCTGATAAAGATAAGTTCTGGTCTCTTTTCCTATCTGCTATTAAAACACTTAAGTAGGTGAAGCCATGGCAAATATGATGGAAAACTTAAAAGAAAGCACATCTTATATTAGACAAATAATTGGTGATAGAAAAATTGAAATTGCAATTGTTTTAGGTTCTGGCTTAGGTGACTTAGCCGACGAGATAGAAGATCCAATTTACATTGATTATCATTCAATTCCGCATTTTCCAATCTCTACCGTTCCTGGTCATAAAGGTAGATTTGTACTTGGAGAATTAGAAGGAAGAAGCGTAATTTGCATGCAAGGTCGCTTTCATTTTTATGAAGGTTGGTCAATGGAAGAATGTGTTTACCCAATTAGAACAATGTTTTTACTTGGTGTAAAAAGCCTTCTTTTGACAAATGCAGCTGGTTGTGTCAATAAAGCTTGGAATGTAGGAGATCTGATGCTTATTACTGACCATATAAAGATTTGTGCAGAAAGTCCTTGTAGAGGAGTGAACAATGATGAATTAGGTCCTCGCTTCTTTGATATGACCAATGCTTACGATAAGAAACTGCAAAAATGTGCTCTTAGCGCTGCTGAGAAAAATAACATAACACTCAGAGAAGGCGTATATATGTTCTTCTCTGGTCCAAACTTTGAGACTCCAAGCGAAGTAAAGTTTGCCCGCATTGCTGGTGCTGATGCTTGTGGAATGAGCACTGTTCCTGAAGCAATAGCTGCTTCTCAAATGGGAATGCACACCCTTGGTTTGAGTTGTATGACAAACATGGCTGCAGGGATATTGAGTCAAAAACTAAATCATGAAGAGGTCATTGAGACAGGAAACAGAGTCAAAGAGACCTTCTCAGCTCTTGTTAAAGAAATAATCTCTTCTTGGCCTGTAGAGTTTTGAACAAAAGTTAAGACATTGTTGGAAAACTATAAATTAAGTTGCCGCACCTCTTTTTAAATATTAGCTTTTAAGAAGAGGTGATTTTATGAGTGACTTTAACAAACTATGTAAGGAATTTGAGCAGATAGATGCTACTACATATAGAGCATTGCTTGCAGAAAAGTCTTTGAAGGTTCTACCTGCATTGATGGCAATAACAGAAGATGGCCTTAGTGGAGCTGAGATTTTTGCAACATTCATTATGGGAGCTATTGCTGCAGATGGTAAGTTAAGCGAAGAAGAATATCTTTTAGTTTATCCTCTTCTTTCTTTATTTTTTGGCGACAGTGTTAACTATGAAGATTGCAAGAAAGCAGTAAGAAGCTTAAGAAAAGAGGGTAATGAGCTAAAGAAGATTGTCGATGAGATGGTAGATGTAATTGGTCTTGTCTCTGATGATTTAAAAGATGATATTATTATCGTAATAATGCTTATAACAGCAGTAGATGGAAAGATTTCTTTAAGAGAAAAGAATTGGATTAAAAAGCTTATTGAGTAAATAGCTAACATAAAAAAAGAGGCTGTGGCGCTACTGTTTTCAGCCTCAATTTTTTTACTCAAAAAACGAGTAATCACACAAAGTGCTTAAGGTTTATCTTAGTCCTAATCTTTTCATAAATCTTTTCATCTCTTCCCTTATTTTTCT
>SAMEA104315422__coassemble_274_pt1 | contig 28348 bp, 24 predicted proteins | sample SAMEA104315422__metabat2_low_PE_015 | metagenome-assembled genome bin SAMEA104315422 (sample SAMEA104315422) | gut metagenome | biome: Monkey gut; feature: monkey-associated habitat; material: faeces | place: China | collected 2013
ATAGAGTTTTTTGCTGGTTTGTATAGTTCATAAAGTTATGAAATCTTTAATTAATAGACTATCTTATAAATTGATTTAATTTCACTTGGTTTCTTGCCAATAAAACATGCTTAAAAGCGTTGCCATCATATTCCTATGTATGTGAATTTGGTACACAGTTCTTTTTGGTGGCTTCTTCCTTATGGCAAAATTTCAGTAGGCAAATTGAATAAATTCTTAAAAGAAGAGATAAAAAACGGAAAAGGGGGGATTCGAACCCCCGATGGCTTTTGACCATACACGACTTCCAATCGTGCACCTTCGACCACTCGGACACCTTTCCAATTGACTAGAGAAGTTTAATATAAAACTTTTTCTAATGTAAATAGACCTTTATTTTGCTTTGTGCATTAAAGCATGGTTTTTGATAGCATTGAATGATTCATCACTAATTGCATGTTCCATTCTGCAAGCATCCTTTGCAGCAGTCTCAGGATCAACACCAAGAGATATTAATAAGTCACGAATGGTAACATGTCTGTCGTATGTTTTTTTTGCAATCTCTTCACCTTTGGGAAGCAATATCAAGTTTCCTTTTTCATCAACGTCGATATAACCTTCATTTTTTAGGTTTTTAACAGCAACAGACACACTAGGCTTAGTTAGACCAAGATGCTTTGCAATGTCGATAGAGCGTGCAAAACCTTTTTTTTCATTTATAAATAAGATTGCCTCTAAGTAATCTTCTGCAGATTGTCTTATTACCATCATTTGCTCCTTCTCTATAAAGAGACAAACGGAAAGAGGGGGATTCGAACCCCCGAAGAGTTACCCCTTGCTTGATTTCGAATCAAGTGCCTTCGACCTCTCGGCCATCTTTCCTTTTTATACAATTATATGTTTCTTACATTATTCTTTCTAGTTAGTTCTATCTTTTATCATTATCAATTCGTCTTAATGCAATGAGTGCTAAAAGAGCAAAGATAAATGCGAAAATAAGAAGAGTAAACCAACAAGAAGTAATGTTGTTTATTGTGGACGCATATTCAATCTTTTGAGTCTCTTGTCCAGCTTTTAGACATAGTTCTTCAACTTTTCCTTCTTTTTCAATTGTTTCAACAAATAGCTTTATGGGTTGCATGCCTTCATAGGTGTATTCTTTAAATTGATTGAGCATATTCCAAGCAGCACGAGTCGGGAGACTATTATAGCCAACAACTGCACAAATAGCGCACATACCAGCTTTTGCAATTGTGAATTCAGAAATTATTTCTGCACCGCCATCCAATGTAAAAACAGCGCCTGAGAATAAAAGTTGAAAGATTAAAACGAAAGGCATAATCGTCATAGCTGCAGTCGTTGTTTTAGCTATGCATGAGATTAGAAGAGACATCATATCTGAAGCATATGTAATTAAGAAGAATGTAATTGTTAAATCTAATAATACAGAATGTGTAACAATACTTTCGCTAGGAAAATGTATGCCTGCCATTGTGCAAACGAGAGTAGTAATAATAGCCTGACATAGGCAAAGAGAAGCTTGGTATATCATATGAGAGAAGATGTAGCTTCTTAAGTACATTCCTCCTCTATGTTCTCTTTTTATAATATTTCGTTCACGGCAAACTACTTGTATTGAGTTGAAAAAGCCATTCCATATGCATATACAACTAATTGCGAGGGAGCCTTTTAGTGTTCCTTCCATTGTTACCGCCATTGAACCCTTGATGACATATGAAACTAAGGCTGCAATCAATGCTGCCATTGGCAAAAGTTTCCAATCATCCATATAAATAAACATTCTAAAAAACTTTCCGAGGTAGATTGGAATTTGCCTTATCCAACCACGATAGCATGTCTTTTTATTGTCTTGCATTTACTGTCTCCTCGTATTTTTCTATAAGAGAGTCGGCTTTTCCTTCTCCACCTTCTTCTTTTCTGTTAATCATCTTTATTACATCTTCCATTTTTTCTTTGCCAAAGAAAGCTTTTGTTTCTTCAACACTTCCGTGGAAAACAAGGCGACCGACTTTGTTTGCGTCTTTTGCTAGTATTATTGTTTCATCAAATAAATCTAAGACTCGGTCAGGAGAGTGGGTAATAACAATTACAATTTTTCCTTCTCGTGAGATGTCGTGAAGGCGACTAATTAGTTCCCTTGCTAGGACACCATCTAGTCCGGAATCTGGTTCATCAAGAATAAAGAGGGAAGGGTTTGCAATAAGTTCCATAGAAATAGATGTTCTTTTCTTCTGTCCACCAGATTCCTTTTGGATGAGACTGTCTTGAACAGGTTTTAAGCCAAAGATATCAAGTGCGTTGTCCAATTTTTCCTTTAATTCATCTTTTTTTACATTAGTTGGTAATCTAAGTTTTGCAGAATCTAAAACTGTATTCTTTACTGTATCTTCATAGCGCATCAAATCTTGTTGAGGAACAAAGCCTATATCATGCTTGATTTCATCAAAATTGTCATAGACATTTTTTCCTTTTAAATAGATTTTTGCATCAGCCTTTTCATAACCTGTTATTGCGTTAACAAATGTTGTTTTTCCAGCTCCAGATCCACCTAAAAGTAGCACCATTTTTCCATTTTCTATATTTAGATGAATATCTTTCAAAAGGTATTTTTTCTTAAAGAAGTCCTTTACGCTGCGAGAATTAATATTTATGGTAAGTCCAGTAGGTGAAGGTTTGATATTTCGTCCAGATATAGATGCAGCATTTTCATTAACACTTCCATCAACCCTTACTTCTGGTTGGAATTTTGATGAAAATCCCCAAATAAGAGCTACAATAAAGTCTGCAAAAATCCATAAGATGAGCCAGCTTTTCTTTCTATTGAATACTTTGCATAGTGAGCTTAGACATCTGACTTTATAGATGAAAATAACAAATAATAAGACAAGTTGAAAAATTGTAATGATATAGTATGCTGGACTATATAATGCGTTAAGATCAACTATAGTTGTTACAGCAACAATAGCTTGGCTAATTAATTCAAAGATTAACCAAAGAAGGGCATCTTTTTCATTTCTAGCACATAACGATAATTTATATATTCTTACAATAGGAACAAATGCCCATCTTTTATCAATGCCACACTTGATAAAAATTTTATACAAGCCAAGCGACAAAAGGATGTATGAAACAATTCTAATAGGAATATCTATGCTCACCTGAGGAAAACTCCTTTATTCATCAATTGCTTTAAATTATAGTTTTCCTCTTCTTTATTGATAAGATATCTTTTTAGATATGTGGATATTTTTTGACATTGGGTCGACATTAGTAGATGAAACAAGAGCATATGATATTTATGCCTATAAGCTAATAGAAAATAGCTCAGTTAGTTTTTCCTCTTTTGACAAAAAAAGGAGAGAAGAGCAAATAAAAGGTTATGATGGCAATAGCAAAGCTCGAGAATTCTTTAATCTAGAGAAAAAAGAGTGGCCTAGCGAAGAAGAGGTTGTTTTTCCAGATGCTGAAGAAACTCTTTCTTATTTAAAAAATAGAGGCTATAAGCTTGGAATAATTGCTAACCAACCGAAGGGAACCGAAGAGAGGCTCAAAAGCTATGGTCTAAGAGATTATTTTTCTCTTGTTTTTTCATCTTTTGATGTAGGATTATCTAAGCCAGACTTAAGGCTCTTTAAACTTGCTTTAAGAGAATCCGGAAGTAAGGGATATGATTCATTTATGGTTGGCGATAGACTCGATAATGATATCTTCCCAGCAAAAAAGGTTGGTATGAGAACAATTTGGATTAGAAAAGGACTAACGGAAATGACAGCTGTATCTTTTGCAAATGGCAAGGCTGACTATATTATTTCAAATCTGAATGAAATAAAGAAAATTCTTTAATAAAGTAAGCCTAATGCTCAAATGTAAATTATTTAAAGCTATCAATGAATGGTATTTTCTCCACTTATGTTCAAATAACGACCACATGTAAAAAAATGGTGGAAGTTGAATTTTAATTTTTCTATATTGGGGCAAAGGAAGGAATGCTCCTAGTGAATATAGAAATTAAAATAGACGAAAACTGCACTGAGCCAAGGCTTATTCTTATAACAAGTAATGTGACGGATGAAGTTAATGAAATAATAAAAAGGCTTTCGTCGTCACAACTAGAAATGCTTATAGGCTTTAAAAATGAAGAGTTAATAGTTCTGAATCCAAATGAAATTTATAGAGCCTATGCCTTAAATGGAAAGGTTTATGCAGAAACAGAAAATAGCACCTTAACACTTAAACTAAGGCTATATGAAGTAGAAGAACGGCTCAAGAGCTATTCTTTTGTTAGGATATCTAATGGCGACATTGTTAATCTGAAGAAGATTAAAGGCTTTGATTTAAGTCTTACAGCAACAATTAGAGTTACTCTCTTAAATGGTACTGTCACTTATGTATCGAGACGGTATGTAGCAAAAATCAAAAAACTATTAGGAATATAAGGAAAGAAAATGAAAAAAAAGATTATCTTGCGTGGTTTAATTGGATTGCCTTTGGGTATTGCCATTGGTTTTATCTTTTCATTAATTATTTCAATTATTATTGGAAATGGCGTCTTTTATCCTGTTTCTCCGTCTTTAATTAAAACAATGGGGAATGAACTTAATGCTGTTATTTTGCAAACTGTATTATGTTCACTTATTGGAATAGGCTTTTCCGCTTCTTCGGTTATTTGGGAACTTGATTCCTGGAGTCTTTTCAAGCAAAGTGGAATCTATTTTTTTATTATAAGCATTATTATGCTTCCTTCTGCCTATTTTGCAAATTGGATGGAGCATTCTCTTATAGGCTTTCTTTCTTATATTGGAATATTTGCTCTTATTTTCTTTGTTGTTTGGCTCTCTATTTACATAAGTTGCAAACATAAAATAAATAAAATGAATGCAGCAATTAATAATAAGATGGATAATTGAATGGCAATTGCTTTCTTGTCTCCTTTTAATGTTATAAAAGAATGAATATAATAGTACCAGTTTCGAAACTTTAAATTTTTTTAAGTTTCGAAAGTGTGGTAAAGAAATAAAATCTAACCAAAATTGTATGTTTAAGCATTGATATAGGCATTTAAAAAGATATAGACAAGATTAATGAATCATAAGCATTGTTTATGTTTGTCATCTAGGCTAATTAAGCTTAGACATTAGCTTTAATCTTTTTACAATTATTAGAGGTTCATTTAGAAGACATTTGTTTTCTCAAAAATACAAAAACACTTTCATTTCTAACCTTTTTTGTTAGGATTTTGATAATAAAGGCAAAATGTGTGTTAAAGGAAATAAGATTTTTGTAAAGCATTAGTAAAAAATTTTATTATTAATTTACCGCTTAAAACCACCATGCTACACTTTTTCAAACATAAAAAAGATTAATAGCAAGGAGTGGAAATATGAAAAAATATTTCGTCGCTTTGACCGTCCTTCTTATTTCTGTTTGTTTATTAGTTTCTTGTGGGGGCAAAAAGCAAGAAGCAAGTTCTACAACATCAGAAGTAAAGGCAACAGGAGCAGTTGAAACTGCTGGAACAGCAACCGATACAGGAAGCGTAAAATCAGCTTCTATCGAAAAAGACACTAAGTATAAAGATACTGTTATTATCGGTGTTGCCAACGACATTACAACTCTTGATCCACAGGGTTCTAACACAGATGCTAACATGATGGCTTTCTATCTTATGCATGAAACTCTTGTAGATATCGATCCAGATACAGGCGAAGTTATTCCTGCTCTTGCTGAAAGCTGGACAGTATCTGAAGATGGATGCACATTCGTTTTTACTCTTCCAGAAAATGCAACATTTACAGATGGCTCGAAACTAACAGCTGAAGATGTTAAATACACATATGAAAAGGCAAAGACAAGCTCTTTTGCTAAGATGAAGGTTGCAGATATCGTATCTATCGATGTTCTTGATGACACTCATGTTAAGATTGTTCTTTCTAAAGCTAACCAGGATTGGATTACTCTTATGGCACATAAGGGTATGTCTATTCTTTCTAAGGCAGCTTGTGAAAAAGATGCTAAGCTTGGACCATATCTTGGATCTGGTATGTTCTCACTCGAAGAATGGGTTCCTGGCGACTATGTATCATTCGTAAGATACGATGGCTATAGAAAGGGCTCTGCTCCTACAAGAAGAATTGTGTTCAAGCTTTATAAAGAAGCTTCTACAAGATTAATTGCTCTACAGACAGGTGAAATTGATGTATGTATCGACCCATCAACAACAGACCTTCAGAGAATTAAGAATGATCCAAAGCTTGAATTAATTCAGACTCCTGATGTCGTTCTTCTCTATATCCCAATGCAGATGGAAAAACCAGGTTTGGATAATGTCCATGTAAGAAGAGCTCTTGCTTATTGTACAGACAAGGAAGCTATGGTTATAGCAGGTAAGGATGGACTTGGAACAGTACATAACAACTATATTAACCGTGGTCAGTTTGGTTTAAATCCAAATATTCATGTTTATGAATATAGCATCGAAAAGGCAAAAGAAGAGCTTGCACTCTCTGGATATAAGCCTGGTGAGCTAACATTCCATATCATGGTTGACAAAGAATTCAAAAAGACTATGGCTCTTATCTTCCAGCAGTCATGTGCTCAGGCTGGTATAAACATTGTTCTAGAAGAGATGGAAACAGCTGCTCTTAAGGGTAAGCTTAATGATAAGGCCCTTGATTATGAACTATGTATCTATCAGTTTACAGATGATCTTGGAACAGACTATACATTACGTAACCAGTGTGGATCTACACTTGGTCCAGATGGCGTAAGAGTTAAGAATGGATCAAATAGACCTAACATGAAAGATGCTAAATATGATGCAATGGTCGACGCAGCTCTCGTTGAAACAGATGTAGAGAAGAGAAGACAGATGTACTATGACATTGAGAACTATCTTGATGAAGTATGTCCTCTTATTCCTATCTGTACTTCTTACATTAACATTGGTGTTAAGAAGGGTCTTGCAGGTGCTGTTTGGAAACCAGATGCAAAGCATGACTATCGTTATATTGCTCTCCCTGAAGCATAATTAATTATTTTTCACTAACTGAAGACGCAGAATCTATTACGGTTCTGCGCCTTTAGTATAACAACAAGTCAAGGAGTATATATGCATCGCTATATTATCAAGCGGTTAATAATGTTGATTCCTGTTCTTTTAGGAGTTGCATTTATAATTTTTGCAATTATGAATGTTGCAGAAGGTGATCCTGTCTACCAGGTTGCAGGTCCAGATGCAACAGAAGAAGAGTTAGATGCTCTAAGAGAGGAGATGGGCCTTAATGGTTCTTTATTAGAACGGTACTTTAGATATATAGGCAATCTCTTAAAAGGTGATTTGGGTACGAGTTACGTAAGCCAAATGAATGTTATGAAGCTTTATTTGCAGCGTCTTCCGAATACACTTCGACTAGCAAGTTTAGCAATGATTGTTGCTGTCTTAATGTCTGTGCCACTAGGAATTGTTGCAGCTGTAAACCAAAACTCATGGAAAGATACTATCGCAATGATATTGGCGCTATTAGGTCTATCAATGCCAAATTTCTGGTTAGGTTTACTTTTGATGCTTCTTTTCTCTTTAAAGCTTGGTTGGTTCCCAAGTGGTGGATCTGAGGGAGTATTTAGTGTAGTTCTTCCTGCTGTAACAGTAGGTGTAGGACTTGCAGCACTCCTTACTAGAACAACTAGATCTAGTATGTTGGATGTCCTTAGACAGGATTATTTAAGAACAGCAAGAGCTAAAGGTGTTCCTGAGAAAAAAGTTATTATGTCTCATGCTCTTAGGAATGCTTTAATTCCTATTATTACTATTTTCGGAGTACAGTTTTCTAACGTATTGGGAGGTTCTGTTCTTGCCGAAACTGTCTTTGCTTGGCCAGGGGTTGGACGACTTGTCGTCGATGCAATTGACCAAAGAGATATTCCAACAGTAACTGGAGCATTAATTATGACAACAATGCTTGTTACAGTTGTAAACTTGCTTGTCGATATTGTTTATGCCTATGTTGATCCTCGTATCAAGGCACAGTATACAAAATAGGAGGATAACGTGGCAGAAAATAACACAGTAAGAGCTTCAAAGCTCTACAAAAAAAGAAGCACATTTGGCATGGCTTGGAGGCAGCTAAGAAGAAATAAGGGAGCCATTATTGGCCTTATCCTCCTTGCTTTGATTATCATTGGCGCCCTTATTGCTCCAATTGTCTATGATTACAACACAGACGTAATAGGAATGAATGTAAGAGAGAGAATGCAGAGTCCTTCTCTTAAACATATCTGTGGTACAGATGAACTTGGACGCGATATTTTCGCACGTATTGTTTATGGTGCACGATATTCCCTTGCTGTTGGCGTTGTAGCTGTATTAATAGCTCTCGTTGTTGGTGTAATCTTAGGTTCAGCTGCTGGCTATATTGGTGGTGTATTTGAGAACGTTGTAATGAGAATTTGCGATATCTTCTCTTCAATTCCTTCTGTTTTAATGGCTATTGCAGTTGTTTCGGCACTTGGTAAGAGTACGCTTAACCTTATGATAGCTGTAGGTATTGCTTCTACTGCTCCATTTGTTCGTGTTGCAAGAGCCGCTGTTCTTGTAGTTAGAGGAGAAGAATATGTTGAAGCAGCTAGGGCTATCGGACAACCAGACTGGAAGATAATTCTTGTTCATATTATTCCAAACTGTCTATCTCAGATTATTGTTCAAGCGACACTTCGTGTCGGCTCTGCAATTATTTCTGCAGCACAGCTATCGTTCTTAGGCCTTGGAGTTCCTGCTCCTGCTCCAGAGTGGGGAAGTATGCTTTCTGCAGGTAGACTCTATATTAGGGACTATAGCTATATGACACTCTTTCCTGGCATTGCCATAATGATTACAGTTCTTTCTCTTAACCTTCTTGGTGATGGTTTAAGAGATGCTCTCGATCCAAAGCTAAAGAGATAGGAGGATAGAAATGGAGAATAAAGAAATTCTAAACATTGAAGACCTCCATGTTCGCTTTGAAACAGAGGATGGTATTGTTTATGCTGTTAACGGCATCAATTTAAAGTTGGGATATAAGAAGACACTTGGTCTTGTTGGTGAAACAGGAGCTGGAAAAACAACAACGGCACTTGCTATGCTTCGCTTAGTTCCAGACCCACCAGGAGTTGTTGAATGCAAGCGTCTTGAGGTTGGCGGACGTGATATCAGAGACATATCGATATCGGAATTAGAGCAGGTTAGAGGGAAGGAAATCTCTATGATTTTCCAGGATCCAATGACGGCGTTGAATCCTGTTTTTACAGTTGGCGAACAGATTGCAGAATCTATTGCTATACACGAAAAGGTTAATAAAGAAGTAGCTTTCGAAAAGGCTGGCGATATGCTAGAGCTTGTTGGCATACCGCGCCAAAGAGCTAATGAGTATCCTCATCAATTTTCAGGTGGTATGAAGCAAAGGGTAGTCATAGCTATTGCTTTAGCATGCAATCCAAAGCTTTTGATTGCTGATGAGCCAACAACTGCATTGGACGTAACTATTCAGGCCCAAGTATTAGAGCTAATGAATGAGCTTAAGGAAAAGTATAATACATCTATGATTATGATTACGCATGACTTAGGTATTGTTGCTGAAGTGTGCGATGATGTTGCTGTTATGTATGCAGGTCGCATTGTAGAACAGGGATCATTGGAGGAGGTATTTGGCTTTACTCGTCATCCATATACAGAAGGTCTCTTTAATTCCCTTCCAAACATTAAAAATAGGACTGCTAAGCTTAAGCCTATTCATGGCTTGATGCCTGACCCAACAGATTTACCTAAGGGATGTCCTTTTGCTCCTAGGTGCAACTATGCAAAAGAAGAGTGCACTCAATCTATTCCAGAATTAAAGAATATGGGAGGAACACACTTTGTTGCATGCTCTGAATATGATAGAAATCCAAACTTTAGACTCGAAAGGAGCATGAAAAATGGACAATAAAATTCTTGAAGTAAAGCATCTGAAGAAGTATTTTAAGACAAGTCGTGGCATGCTCCATGCTGTTGATGATATTAACTTCACAATTGAAAGAGGAAAAACGCTAGGTCTTGTTGGTGAAAGTGGTTGTGGAAAGAGTACAACTGGAAGAGTTATTCTTAGATTAATTGAACCTACAAGTGGAGAGGTTTTATTTGAAGGCAAGGATGTAACAAAGCTTTCACGCTCAGAAATGAGGCACATGAGAAAAGACATGCAAATCATTTTTCAGGATCCATTCTCTTCCCTTGATCCTAAGAAGACTGTAAGCCAGATTATCGCCGAACCAATAATTGAAAATAGAATTCTAACAAAGAAGCATGATGTTGAAGATAGAGTTCTTGAGCTTATGGATACTGTTGGTCTTGCTGAGCGTTATATTAATACATATCCACATGAACTTGATGGTGGTAGAAGACAGAGAATAGGTATTGCCCGTGCACTTGCAATGGAGCCGAAGCTAATTATTTGCGATGAGCCCGTATCTGCATTAGATGTATCTATTCAAGCTCAAATACTAAATCTCTTGAAAGAGCTTCAAGAGAAGCTTGGCTTAACATACATATTCATCACTCATGACCTTTCTGTTGTGAATCATTTCTCTGATGATATTGCTGTTATGTATTTGGGACAAATAGTCGAAAAAGCTCCTTCTGAAGAACTCTTCGATAATCCTATTCATCCATATACACAAGCACTTCTTTCTGCTATTCCTATCCCAGAGTTAGGACATAGAAGAGAGAGAGTAAAGCTAAAAGGGGAGATTACAAGCCCTATCGAGCCTCCTCAAGAATGTAGGTTTGCTAAGCGCTGTTTATATTGTGATGAGAAGATTTGTAAGAGTGCTATTCCTCAACTTATCGAGGTTAAACCGAATCATTTTGTTGCTTGTCCACTTAAGCAAAAAGAATTGGGTTTTAATATCTAAAAATAAAATAATAAAGCGATGAAGAGTGACTTGCTTTGAGAAAAGAAGCAAGTCGCTTTTCTGTAAAATACTTAATTATGGTACTATTACAATATGGGAAAAAAAGAGTGCAAAAAATTCTATCAAGTAACAAAGCATACAGATAATGAGATAACACTTTTTCTTCAAAAAAACAGAGAAGAAGGATTGGCATTAAAAAAAGTAACAGGTAATACATTTATCTTTGAAAAAAAGCCATACGATGGAAGGAAAGTTTGTGCTCTTACTCTTTATCGAAAGGGCCATGATGTCTCAACAGAACTGCAAGTAAGAGAAGAACTTGTTTATTTAAGAAGTAAAGGATGGGATACATTAGCCATTGGAAAGCCTGAGACTCTTTCCGATAGCAGACGGCATGTTTATTTAATTGAAGAGATAGTTGGTTCAGAAATACCAAAACAAGATGAAAAGAATGAAAAAAAGGCAGAGAGGAGAGGAAGACGAAAAGCGCTTTCAAACTTAGTGTTATCAATCTTATTGCTTTTTGTTACTTATTTTCTTTTTTCTCATAGCATTGTGAAAGTTGTATCTTCAAACTTCTATATTTTTTCGGCAGTAATTCTTACTCTCTTTCTTTTATTTTCTTTTATACTGAATCTCTTGTCTTTTTTTGAAAGAGTTTTAATGCTTACTAAGAAATCATATTTAGATATTTCAACTAGAGTTACCTTTTTCTTCCTTTTGGCCCTTTTTTCCTTTCTTTTGATAGATTCCTTCCTTGGCGAAGCTAAGAGTAGCGAAAGAGTAAAAATAGGATCTTCAACTTATAAACTTTATAGTGATGACATTCCTCTTTCTCTTGAAGATTTAGGAGGTAATACAAAAGGGAAATATAGAACTACGATAAAGAGGGAGAATAAATCTTTCTTAGCAGAATACAATACCTATTTTGATGAAAGCTTTGGTCTAGAGGAGGGTGAAACTATCTACGATAATGCTCGAGTGGAAGATATAAGCTATGTAAGTTATTCTATTTTTTCTTCGCCATATAATTGGTTACGAAAAAGAGCAGAAAAAGAACTTTACAGTCAAGATAGTAAAGCAAATAACGAAACAATACTGAATAAAGGAGATTCTTTTATTGTTGTTAAAAGTGGTTTTCCTTTAAAAGAGGATGCGATCAAAAAGATTTCAAATCTACTTTAAGACACCAAATATAATCTTTGGTTCAAATTCATCTTCTATCATGTATTATGGTCTAAGATCATATTTTTTTGGGCAATTCTTCTTAGAATTCTAGAAGTTTAAATAAATTTATTATAGCGATAGAACTTTTCTTTCCATAATAGACTCTTGTGTTTTGTTTAATATTCTTTTTAGTTGTATATACTTTTTGTTGATCTTTTTGTAATTTACACTTAGATTTTTTATATTATCCCAGAGAGGATTAGCCTCTTTGGCCGTCTCTCAAAGGAGAGACTTTTTTTATGTACAGAGTTTCATTTTATATAGATGGTTTTAATCTTTATCATTCTTTAAAAGACAATGCAAAAGATTGTCGTTGGCTTGATTTAAGGAAACTTTGCGAAAGTCAAATTTCAAAAGATAAGGAAGTTATCTCTGATATTTACTATTTTTCTGCTCTTGCTACATGGAGTACTAATGCGGATACTGTTGCAAAACACAAAAAATATATAAACCGATTAGAACAAGAAGGTATCAAAGTTATTCTTGGAAAATTCAAAGAGAAAGAAACTTATTGTCCAAAATGCAATCAAACATTTATAAAGCATAAGGAAAAACAGACAGATGTAAATATTGCATTAAAACTAGTAACAGATGATTTTAAAGATAAATATGACAGACAGTGCTACCCCAGAAGGATGGATACCATCTATTTAACTTGATGGGGTAATCTTTATCAGACAATTACAAATAAACAAAATATGACCAAAATCTGAACATTTTGAGACTTAACATATGTAAAAAGCAGTGCGACAATAAAAGACGTGGAGAAACGGCGTTTATTGTTAAAAGCCTGTCTCAAGAAAGTCGATGAAGCATCACTAAGAACAATTTGTAAAAAAGCAATCCTTACTGATATTGAGACAGACATTATCGCTATGACTTGTTCTAGAGACTATGACATACGATATATATCAGATACGTTGAATGATAGCCAATCGACGCTGCAAAGGAAAAAAATGAAAGCAGTAGAAAAACTTCTCTTCCGCCTGAGAATAGAAAACTATCATTCCTTAGATGAAATTAAAATGAAGGTGGAACAGTTCGTCTTCAATTGACCTGTAAAAAAATACCCAAGAGAGTTTTTACTTTTGTAGAAATAAATTGGTTGTCATCATTACATCTATTGTTGATAGATTTTTAATTGTACGATGTACCAAGTGGTATGAAAGTATTAATTCATAACAATTAAAAATGCAGAAAAAATCACTTCCGACTTATTCTGAAAAAGATTTTGTCGAAAGTGATTTATTTTTCCTCGTGCAGTAGTCCTTTTAATTACTCTTCGCTTATAGCTTGTTTTCTTCTTTTTGCTTTTAGGAAGCTCTCTTTAATAACAGGTCCGGCTGTTTGAATAAGAATAACAATTATTAATACAAGGCCCTGGAATGTGTCTTGAATATCGACACTGAGAGAAGGAATTGAGACTATGATGAAGTTAATAGTGGTGTAGGATAGGGCACCAAATAAAACTCCAAGAAGATTTCCTTTTCCTCCTGACATGCTTACTCCACCAAGTACGACAGCCGCAATGGCATACATTTCGTAACTCTGTCCTGAAGACGCTGGGGTAATGTTTCCAATCTTGCAAGCTTGTAAGAATGATGCAACACCAACTGTTAATCCTGTAATTACAAATACGGAAATTTTAACAAAGGTAGTATTAATACCACTTAAATGAGCACTTTTCTCATTTGATCCCACTGCATAGACGCTTTTTCCATATTTTGTTTTCTTTGTGAGGATAATGAAGATTACAACCATTAATAAGAATACAAAGGTAATATATGGAATAGAGAAGGCTGAGAAACCAAACTTTCCTGTTCCAAATTTCATTCTTAAAAATTCATATTTGCTATTTGTCCTGAGAAGAGCAAATTGGCTTGAGTTGGATCCTGAAATTGAAGAATCTACTGTTCTAACTACAGATAGGGTTAGTGAACGATATATTAGCATAGTTCCTAGCGTTACGATAAAAGGAGGCATCTTTGCAAGTCCCACAAGTAGGCCATTTATTAATCCACACAGAGAGCCAACAACAAGTGCTGTTAGGATCATAATGAAGATAGAGTTAGTCATATTGAAAGCAACAATGGTTGCACTTGTTGTTAAAACAAGGGCTGATCCTATTGAAAGGTCAATCTGTCCTGTGATGATTACAAGGGCCATGCCAAGAGCCATTGTCCCAACGATACAGGTGTTTTGCGAACCTAGTATTGCTGATATATGGCTCCATTTAAATGTATTGCCATTAGCAGCAATTGCTATAGCATAGACTATCATGATGATAATCATTACAAAGATGAATGAATAATGTGACCATAGCTTGGCGCTATCTTTTTTTAACTTTGAAATATCCATTTTTACCTTCCAATTGCACCTGTCGAATAAGCCATTACTAAAGCTTCATCAACATCCTTGTGATCTAAGATTTTTACGATTTCACCCTCATAGAATACAATGCACCTATCTGCTGTCTTCTGTATCTCTGGAACTTCAAGGGTGTTAATAATGATTGCTTTGCCTTCTTTGGCAAATTCAATAATTAACCTATAAATTTCGCTCTTTGCTCCTACATCAACACCCTGAGTAGGGTTATCGAGAAGAAGCACATCGCTTTGTGTATTAAGCCATCTAGCAAGGAAGACCTTTTGTTGATTTCCTCCACTTAGAGATGAGATTGAGTTCTCTTCGTTATCTGCTTTTATTTTCAATCTTTCTTTTTCTTTTAAATATTTTTCTTTGTCTTCAAGAGGCTTAATGAACTGCTTCTTTGAAGAAAGAGCATGTTCTGCGGTAACAAAGTTTTCCATGATTGTTAAATCAGGAATAACAGAGTTTTCCTTTCTATTTGCAGGTAGCATTGAGATACTATTCTTCATGAATGTTCTAATGCTTCCACTGACTACTTTGTTGTTTACTTCAATACATCCACTGTCTTGTGACAATACGCCAAATAGTGTTTGCATTAATTCGCTTGCACCAGAGCCAGCAAGTCCTGTTAGCGCTAAGATTTCTCCCTTTCTTAAGGAGAAGCTTACGTTCTTAAAACCAGGTCCTGTTAGATTCTTTACTTGTAAAACTTCTTCTCCTAATTTTCTTGGCTCATAGTAATCTTCTTCTTGGTATTTCTCTCCAACCATGTCACGAGCAAGAGAAGAAGGAGTAACAGCGCTAATGTAGTTGGATGAAATAAAAGTACCGTTACGTAATACTGTGAAACGATCTGCTATTTCAAAGATTTCTGGCATCTTGTGAGAGATGAAGATAAATGATTTTCCCTTCTTTTTTAGCTGTCTTAGAATATTAAAAAGATGTTCTATCTCGTCAGAAGATAGGGCAGTTGTTGGCTCGTCTAGTATTAAGAGCTTTGCATCTCTATCGAGAGCCTTACATATTTCTAATAGCTGCTTTTCACTTGTTTTTAATGTGCTAACCAAACTTGTAGGGTCCATGTTAACACCGAGACTCATAAAGAGTTCTTTTGTTTTTTTAACCTGTTCTTTTTCGTTAATTAAACCAAATTTATTGGTTATTTCTCGTCTTAAGAATATATTATCAGAAACAGATAAATCATTAATAACATTCAATTCCTGATGAACAAAAGCAATACCTGCTTTTTCCATTTCAGTGATAGTTGGGGTGATATATTCTTTACCCATAAAGACAATCTTTCCACTATCTGAAGGAATTACACCTGTTAATATATTCATAAGGGTACTTTTTCCTGCTCCATTTTCACCCAAAAGTGCATGTATCTCACCTTCTTCAACAGAAAAGTGAACATCTTTAAGAGCAACAGAACCACCAAATGATTTAGAGATGTGTGTCATCTCGAGAATTTTTTTCATTGTTTTTATCCAATAATAAAAGAGAGGGATGCTCTAGGCACCCACTCTCTTTTGTTAAATCTTAGTGACCTAAGAAGCCTTCGTACTGGTTAACATTCTGTCTGTCAACGATCCAAACTGGTTCTGTATCAACATCACCCTGCTTGTAGTTCCAATTGCCATTGAGATAATCAACCATCTTTTCAATAACACTCTTCATCATAGATGGGCTGAAGTAGACGCTCATCATATCATCGAAGTACTGGTTAGCAACCTTAGCCTGTGTAGCCTTTCCGCTCATGACATCATAGAGTTCCTGCATACCACCAATAGCTGAGATGTAAACATTAAGCTTTTCGATCTTAGCCTTTGTTTCAGCACTTAAAGATGAACCTTCGAGGAGGTTAAGCATACCGAATGTCATTTCATCATCCATAGAATAGATGTAGAGGTTGCCATCTGCCTTATTGACGATTTCTTCAAGCTTCTGCTCGAGATAGTCATAAGCTCCATCTGCAGACCAGTTACAAACAACAGAGTAAGTATTGAAAACTGGGTCTAGTTCTCCATCTGTCCAAACCTGAGTTGTCTTATAGCTCTTACCTGTAGCCTTGTCTGAATATTCGATTTCGCCCTTTAAGAATTCTCTGAAGCCTTCTTCTCTGTACTTACATACAGTACCGTTGTCTCCATAGAGAGTAACAACTGTGTCGCCTGGCTTCATTCCATGCTGCTGTAACCAATAAGCAATACCAGCACCACACTGCCAGTTGTTTCCACTGTAGTTGAGGATAGCATAGTTCATTGTTGATTCGATGAATCTATCGAAAGAAATGAATGGAATCTTTGCTGCATAGAGAGCTTCCTGTCCAGCTGCTGCTGAATCTTCGAGAGCCATCATTACAACGCCAGAAGCATCGCCGTTAGCGATGATTGTGTTACACTGGTCAACCTGTTCTTCGCCAGAAGAAGCAGCCATGTAAACAGCCTTAATCTTTCCTTCTTTTGTGATTTCTTCACACTTCTGCTGTGCGTAAGAACCTGCCTGAGCTGTCCAACCGTGGTCTGGAGTAGGTCCCAAGACGTAGATCTTCTGAGCTTTTGCTGTTGTTTCACTTGTACCATTAGCAAATAAGCTTAATGCAGTGACAAGAACAAGCATGAAAACGATAATCTTTTTCATTTGTATTCTCCTTTTTTATGGTTTTTTAAACCTTTTCCTCTATTTTGTTTTTAAATGACCTTTCGCAAGCAAAGACAGCCTTCATAGATCCAATTACATCAGATGCATCTAGGATGCTTTTTCTGTCTTCTGTTACAGCCGATACGAATTCGTCTATAACACCACTTGTTGCCATTTGTTTGTCGCTATTTGTTTGGATTCTGTCTAAGCTAAGTTTTTCTTCTCTTCCATCTCTGTAGTCGATAATCAATGAATACTCAGGATCAGAGTAGAGCTTAAGTACTCCATTTTGACAGAAGATGTTGCTTTGGTTGTATTCTGTTCCGTAGCAAGTCCAACTTGTAGTTACAGTACCAAATGCTCCATTTTTAAATTTAAGAATCTCAACAGAGTTGTCATCAACTTCGATAGGGGAGCCATCTTCAAATGTTTTATCTAAGACACACATTTCCGAATATACGCTATCAATGTCTGAGCCGATTAAGTAGCGCATAAGGTCAATTTTATGGATGCCTAAATCTGCCATAGAACCAAATTGAGCACTATCTTTTTTGAAGAACCAAGTATTTTTGCTCTTATCTACACACCAGCTCTCAGGACCACCGTGGCAAAACATTGTTGAAAAGGCGATTGTTTTCCCCATCTTACCAGATGAAATAAGTTCCTTTGCTTTTCTGTGTGCAGGAGTTAGTCTTTGGTTTTGGCCGATAAGAAGATGCTTTTTTGCTTTTTCTGCCTCTTCTACCATTTTGATGCAGTCTTCCAAATTAGTTGCCATAGGTTTTTCACATAGGACATTTTTGCCACTTCTTAGAGCTTTGATTGTGATGTCTGAGTGGAAGCGGTTAGCAACACATACAGAGACGCTATCTACACTTTTATCTTCAAGAAGGCTTTCTAGCGTTGGATAGACCTTTGCATTAAATTCTTCTGCCATCTCTTTTGCTCTCGATTCGACATAATCGAAAAAACCAACAATTTTAACGTCTTTATTTAGACTGTATTCATATGCATGGCGCTGACGGGCGATACTGCCACATCCAATAATTGCTACGTTCATTTTCTTTCCTTTTTTAGATAACAAAGTTATCCATATATCTCTTAGTTATCTTGATGGAATCGAGGATTCTTTCCTTTGAACCTTCAAAAGCTTTATCCTCAATTTCAACACATGCACTTCCTTCGTATCCAATATCTGTAAGTGCTCCGACAAACTTAGCCCAATCAACATCACCATAAGGAGGTAGTTTTGGTGACATATATTCGAGTGGGTATGCCATTACGCCAACTCTCGCAAGTTTGTCTATGTAGAGCTTAATATCTTTGAAGTGAACATGGAAAATTTTGTCTTTATAGTCATAGACAGCTTTTACATAATCTAAGCCTTGCCAAACAAAATGAGATGGGTCGAAATTGATTCCTAGTTTGTCGCTCTTTAAAAGAGAGAAGACTTTATCCCAATTGGATGGGGTAGTGAATATATTCTGTCCGCCAGGCCATTCATCTTTAGAGAAAATCATAGGGCAATTTTCAATTGCAATTTTTACTCCATCTTTTTCTGCTTCATTTAAAAGAGGTGTCCATACTTTTTCTACAAGAGGAAGATTTTCTTCTACTGTTTTACTCTGGTCTCTTCCTATGAATGTAGTGACCATATTAATGCCAAGCTTTTTGCTGGCTTTTATAAGAGAGTATATGTGCTCAATAGCCTTATCAGCTTTCTCTTTATTTTTATCTAGAACATTAGGGTAGTAACCGAGAGAAGAGATAAAGACATTTTTCTTCTTTGCGTATTCTAAGATATGAGAAGCATACCTATCGTCTGTTAAGACTCTTTCGCTATCGATATGTGAAACTCCTGCATATCTTCTCTCTGCCTTTCCCTGTGGCCAACAAGCAAGCTCTGTGCACTTGAATGACATCTCTGAGCAAATATCTATAACTTCTTCGTAGTTCCAACCATCTAAAATAGAGCTTAGTAGTCCAAGCTTCATAGTGTCCTCCATTTATGAAACAAAATGAAACAACAATTTGTTTTACCTTTGTATTTTTATTCTACTACCACTTTTTTTATCTGACAAGAAAATATTTTTATGAATATAATTCAATATATAATAAGAAATTAATTAAATTTATTGTTAGTTTGATTGAAAAATGTTAAAAGAAATATCTGTTTCTGAAATATTTTAATCATTTCTGAAATATTGACATTTCTCTTTGTTTTCTTTACTCTTTTACTATGAAAAGAGCGAGCCTCCCTGTAACAAAAATAGCAAAAGAAATAAATGTTTCTCCTGCAACTGTATCTAGAGTTTTGAATCATCCTGAACTTGTTAAGAAAGAAACAAGCGAAAAAATTAAGAAGAAGATAATAGATGCTGGCTATGATTTTGATTCTATTCTCAGTAGTCAAGTAGAGAATAACAAACGAATAATTATTGTTTCACTTCCATCGATAGAAAATCCTTTTTATGACAATGTTGTTAAGGGAATAAAGACAAGTATTAATTCTCACAACTATGAGGTTCTTTTATATATAGGGAATATTACAAAAAATAATCTCTCTCATTTTTTAGATGTAATGAAAATGTCTAATGCTAGAGGAGTAATATCACTTTCAAGAAAGCTTCAAACAGATATCGCAAATGAGATAAACAAGGAGTTTCCATTTGTTCAATGTACTGAATACAACAAGGAGTCTGATGGCGTATATGTAAGCATAAATGACTATGCGGCAGCAAAGACAGCAACAGAGTATATAATTGGCATGAACTATAAACGTATTGCGTTTATCAATGGTCCTCTATCTTTCAACTATGCTCAAGAGAGATTAAGAGGATTTGAAAAGGCTATTGAAGAAAGGGGGCTTGTTGTCCCTAAGAATTGGAAGATATCACTTCCTGAAATATCATATAGCTTAGGCTATTCTGCTGCATCTCAACTTCTTGGAACAGAAGACAGGCCAGATGCTATATTTTGTGCGGCCGATGTCTTAGCTATTTCTGTTCTTAAAGTTGCTAAACGATATAACCTTAGAGTTCCTGAAGATTTAGGAGTTGTAGGTTTTGATAACATTGAAGTTGCTTCAATTACAAACCCTGGTATTACCACTATAAATCAACCAAGCTATCAACTTGGTTTTACTGCGGGAGAAACAATCTTTGAGAAGATAAACGATCCTCTATCAAAACCAAGATCTATTTTGCTAGACACTGAGTTAATTGCTCGTGATTCGATTATTCCTTTTGTTAAGAAATAGACATGTAAAAAAATCCCTGCCAAAAAAACAGGGAGTACAAGCGAGACTAAATGGATTCGAACCATCGACCCTCAGTTCCGCAAACTGATGCTCTATCCAGCTGAGCTATAGTCTCAATCAACAACTATAAATAATGGAATATTTTTCATTTTTGTTCTAGTAGTTAATACTTCTTTTTTCTTTTATCCTATAAATATAGTTATAAATGCAATAATTACACCAGCACATCCCTCGCCGCCAAGAAGACCTGCTGAGACGAGAGAAATCTTTTCTTCTGCCTTCTCTCCCTTAATTTTCTTGATAATCCAAACAATTAAAGCACCAAGTGCAACGCTTACTGTGATGTATGGTCCAAGATAAACACCAAGACCAAATGCAGAAGAAGGTAAGGCAAATAAGAACATTACAAAGCCAATAGCAACACCAATATAGAAGGCAAGTGGATTATCCAATCCTCCAGCCATTGATGCGACTGCTTGTGCTTGAGGTGCTGGCATTTCTGGAGATCCAAGAACGAAGACCTTTTTCATCAAGAAAAGAACAGCTGTAGCAATTATTGCACCAATAATACCACCAATAGCTTCTGCTTTAACTTGATCTTTAGGATTTGTTCCAACAAGAGAACCAGATTTGAAGTCATTCATAACATCACCACTAAGACCACAAGCAACAGCAACACAGGAAGCAAGAGTAAATGCTGCTGTTAGTCCTGTTGAACAAATGGCATGTACTGCGAGCAACACTAGGATTGCAAAGACTTCCATAGGGTTTATTCCCGTTTGTCCTGTTAGCATAGAAGATAAATATGTTGCAACGGCAGCACCAAGAACTGTAAGAATGCTCTCAATTAAAGTTAATTCTGTAAAAATTGTGAGAAGAAGAATTGAAAATACAACAACTAATGCACTTGTTATAAGTTTCTTATTGTCTCTTTCTTTCTTTTCATTTGTAGTGTTTTTTCTATTTTTTATTGCTGAGTATATAGCTTTAATTACAACTGCAAAACCTGTTCCGATCATTATTCCAAGACCAAGTGATGAGCGGAAAGATTGAGCACTTTCCATTGAACTAAAGTAGTTAAGTTTTAGTCCTAATGGAGTAAGAATGTAATAACCAAAGACCATACCTAGAGTCCAGAAAAGAGATAGAGTAGGTCCGATTATAGCGCCAATTGAAAATGCCATTGGGGAAACATAGAAAGAGAGGGCAGGAAAAAGAGATGAACCTTTAAAGATTGTCACTACAGAAGGAATCTTTTGAAAGAAATCTCTGATGAATGTAAATAAGGCAGAACCACCTAGAGAGGAGAAGAGCCATGGAGAGCTCTTCTTTTCTTTTTCTGTCATAAGCGTTTTATAAGCTGCTTCTCCAATAGGGTAAGGTAAGTTGTCTTTCTCAATTAGTTGTGTTCGATATATAGAAGTAAAGAGAGTTCCTAAAAGTGCTCCGACAATAGATGATACAAGGACAGCAACAAACGAGATAGAGTTAGCTTGGTTCATAATCCACAAGCCTGGAACTGTGAAGGCCAAACCTCCTGCAACCATGCTACCAGCACTCATAAGAGTATGTGTACAGTTAATCTCTTCTAGCGTAGAGTTCTTTGCTCTTTTTAAAACTGTCATAGATAGCACTGTTACAAAAACAGCTGGCCAAGGAAGGGCTCCCATCTTTATTGCTACGTACATAGATGATGCTGTTATAAGGGCAAGACCAATTACACCAACTATGACGGCTCTTGGAGTTAATGCAGATTTGTTTTTTGTTTCCATATTCTCAAATTGTGTCAAAAAAACTGTTTTTGTAATAGTGCTAAAGTAAAACTTTAATTTTATAATCATTTGATATGACAAAAGAAAAATTTGAAGAAAGTTTAGTAAGTAGCAAATGGAATAATGCTTTAAAAGAAGAGGACTATTCTCTATATGAAAGAGACGGAAGCTACCTCTTTCTATTTTCTTCTTTTATATCTGATGGGAAAGATAATAGCAATTGGAAGATTGACTATGAAAGTGTGAAGCTCACACGAAGTCGTAAGGGATGGTTTGAAATAGAATTGATAGACGGAAAGACTATAACAATGGTCACTGAAGATGGCTTTGAGATAGGATGCATGGGGTAATTTTTGGTTAAAATAATACACAATTGAGAAAAGTGTATGAATAAAAGAGTGCGCTTCTTGTCTCCATTCTTTCTTTTCATTAAGTTTTAGCTATGTACAGAATTGGACTAGATATTGGTTCAACCACAATGAAAGTGGTACTTCTTTCCCCAAGTGGGGAAATTATTTATAAGTGTTATGAGCGTCATTACTCTGAAATAGTTAAGAAGAGTATAGAGATGCTAGAAAGAGTTAAAAGCATAGTAGGAGAAGAGCAAGTAGAGGTTGCCTTCTCTGGCTCTGCCGGTATGGGTATTGCCGATAAATCTGATATTCCATTTATTCAAGAAGTATATGCAACTCGTCTTAGTGCAAAAGAGTATCTTCCACAGACAGATGTGATTATTGAGCTTGGTGGAGAAGATGCAAAGATTCTATTTTTAACTAATGGCTTAGAAGTAAGAATGAATGGAACCTGTGCTGGTGGAACAGGTGCCTTTATTGATCAGATGGCAACTCTGTTAGGAGTTGAAAAGGAAGAGATAGGGCCTCTTGCTGAAAAATCTACAGAGCTATATACAATAGCCTCACGCTGTGGCGTTTTTGCTAAGAGTGATATTCAACCACTTATAAACCAAGGAGCTAAGAAAGAAGATATCGCTGCCTCTATTCTTATGGCTGTCGTTAATCAGACTATTGCAGGTTTAGCTCAAGGAAGAAAAATAGAGGGCAATGTTGTCTACCTTGGTGGACCGTTATCATTTATACCAAAGCTCAGAGAATATTTTGATAGTAGCTTAAAAACAAAAGGAATCTGCCCTGAAAATTCTTTGTATTATGTAGCACTAGGGGCTGCTCTCTCAAAAGAAAAGAAAGTTACAACGATAGACGGTATTATAGATAAGATTTCTTCTTATAAGAATAAAGCATCATTTAATAGTCTTCCTCCATTGTTTAAGAATGAAGAAGAGTACAAATTATTTTGTTCTCGTCATGAAAAAGATAGAGTTAAAAAGGAAGACATCTCGCTATATAAAGGTGATGTCTACTTAGGCTTAGACGCAGGATCCACAACTATAAAAGCAGTTTTTATTGCACCAAATGGGAGTATTTTGGATGAGTTTTATAGTCCTAATAACGGCAACCCAGTTGCCTTAATAAGGTCTTATTTGCTCTCTTTTTATGAAAAATACCCGTATTTAACTATTAAAGGGGCTGCTGTTACAGGTTATGGAGAAGAATTACTTAAAACAGCATTAGAGTTAGATTATTCACTAGTAGAGACTCAAGCGCATTTTATAGCAGCACGCTTCTTCTTGCCATCTGTAGACTTCATTATTGATATAGGCGGACAAGATATTAAATGCTTTAAAATTGAAGATGGTGCTATTGATGATATCTTCTTAAATGAAGCATGTTCTTCAGGTTGTGGTTCTTTTTTACAAACATTTGCGAATGCTCTAGGACTCTCTAGCCAAGAGTTTGCCTCAAAGGCTATATATGCCAAACATCCAGTAGACTTGGGTTCTAGATGTACCGTCTTCATGAATAGCTCTGTTAAGCAAGCTCAAAAAGATGGTGCAAGCACAGAAGATATATCTGCTGGTCTTGCCATCTCTGTTGTTAAAAATGCCCTTTATAAAGTAATAAGAACCTCTAGCAAAGAGGCCATTGGCTCCAATATTGTAGTTCAGGGCGGAACCTTTCTTAACGATGGTGTCTTAAGAGCTTTTGAACTTGAATTGGGTAAAGATGTAATAAGACCAACGATTGCAGGTTTAATGGGTGCTTATGGTGCTGCTCTATATGCAAAGAAAGAGAGTGAAAAAGAGGAAAAAATTAAGAGCTCAATAATCGATAAAGATAAACTACAGAACTTAAAGCATGAAGTAAAAAATGTTAGATGCCAGGGATGCACCAATCATTGCCTTTTAACAATCAATAGTTTTTCTTCCTCTCGTCGTCTTATTAGTGGAAATAAATGTGAGCGCCCAATTACTGGAAAGGTTAATGAGAGTGATAAGTACAACATTTATCAATACAAACAAGAACTATTAGAAGAATACATAGAAAAAAGAGGAGAAGGGGAAAGAGGAACAATAGGCCTTCCTTTGGCTTTAGGAATGTATGAAACTCTTCCTTTCTTCCATACGCTTTTTTCTTCTTTAGGTTTTAAAGTAATTACCTCTCCATTTTCTAACAGAGAACAATATCTATCGGGGCAGAGTTCAATTCCTTCTGATACTGTTTGCTTCCCTGCTAAACTTATGCATGGAAGTGTTGAGTATTTAAAAAAAGAGGGTGTAGATAAGATTTTTATTCCTTGCTCTAGCTACAATATTGATGAAGGTTGCTCAGATAACCATTTTAATTGTCCTGTTGTAGCTTATTACGCAGAGGTAATAAGAGCTAATTGGGATCCTGGAAAAAGCCAACTTATTACACCTTATTTATCTCTTGAAAAGCCTAAACACTTTGCTTCTCGCATTAGCTCTGTATTATCTATTAGTGAAAAAGAGGTATTAAAAGCAACAAAAAAAGCTGAAGAAGAAGAGCGAAGATATAAAGAGAAGATTTTAAATAAGGCAAAAGAAATTATTCAAATTGCAAGAGAAGAAAAAAGACCAATAATAATGCTCTCTGGGCGACCTTATCATCTAGATAAAGAGACTAACCATTCTATAGATAGGCTTATTGTTTCTCTTGGCTGTTCTGTTTTAAGTGAGGATTCAATATCACTTGAAGGTAAGGAAGATTTGAGAATACTCAATCAATGGACCTTCCATTCAAGACTCTATAATGCTGCATATTTTGTTTCAAAGACAAAGGATATTAATTTAGTTCAGTTAGTTTCTTTTGGTTGTGGTCTTGATGCTGTCACAACAGATGAAGTGAAGGAAATCTTAAGGCGAAATAATAAGATTTATACTCAACTTAAGATAGACGAAATAACAAATGTTGGAGCTGTTAAGATAAGGCTTAGGTCACTTCTTGCAGCATTAAAGGAGAGAGAAGTATGAGTGTGGCTTTTACAAAAGAGATGAAGAAGGACTATACAATCGTTGCTCCTAACATGTCTCCAATACATTTTGCTCTCTTTGAAAAGGTTCTGATTAATAATGGCTATAAAGCATTAGTCTTAAATAATGAAGATCCATCAATTATTCAAAAGGGACTGAAGTATGTTCATAACGATATGTGCTATCCTGCACTTCTTGTTATAGGACAAATGATTGATGCTATAGAGAGAGGTCTTATCGATAGCCATAAATGTGCTCTAGCTATTACCCAAACAGGTGGAGGCTGTAGAGCATCTAACTACTACTTTTTGCTTATAAAAGCACTAGAAAGAGCAGGCCTTGATTACATTCCTGTAATATCACTAAACCTTGCAGGGATGAATAAAAATCCTGGCTTTAAGATTACTCTTACTATGATTCTCCAAGCAGTTTCAGCACTTCTTTATGGTGATGAAATAATGTATTTACGTAATCAAGTAAAGCCATATGAAGTTAATGAAGGGGAGACAGATGGCCTTGTAAAGAAATGGGTCGAGGACTTATCTCAAAGGTACAAGGACAACAGAGGTTATTTCTGGTCAAATATAACAAAGAATCTAAATAAGATTTCAGATGACTTTGCTTCTATTCCTGTAAAGAGAGAGAAAAAAGTTAAGGTTGGAATTGTTGGTGAGATATATATGAAATACTCACGCTTTGGCAACTCTAATCTTCAATCTTTTTTAGAGCATGAAGGATGCGAAGTTATGCTTCCTCCTCTTTTAGGCTTCTTTTTATATGGAGTCTCTAATGCAATAAAAGACAACGAGTATTATGGAACAAAGCCAATATATTCGAAGGTTGATAAGCATTTTATCCTTCCTTTCTTAGAAAAGAGCGAAAAGTGGCTTCGTTCTGCAATATCTCGTCACAAAGAATTTGTCCTGCCTTCTACTCTTAGCGAGTTAGAAGAAAATGTTGATGGCATTATTGATAGAGGATGCAAAATGGGAGAAGGTTGGCTCCTTACTGCAGAAATGGTTGAGTTAATAAAAAAAGGTTATTCTAATATTGTATGTACTCAGCCATTTGGCTGTTTACCTAATCACATTGTTGGTAAGGCAATGATTAGACCTTTAAAGGAAAAATATCCTGAGAGCAATATTGTTCCAATTGATTATGACCCATCGGCAACTAGAGTTAACCAAGAAAACAGAATAAAACTGATGTTAGCTGTAGCTCGTGAACATATAGAGTAAATATAAAAATAGGTGTTTCTAATTAACCCTTTCTCTTCTATACTAAGTAGAAAGGGTGATTCTATTGAAAGTATTTTATTTCTTTTTCAACCTCTTTTGGGGTGATTTATTTTATATTCCACTTCCTAATGGAAGTAAGCTTGGTATTTCTTTTTTAGTTCTTCTACTCATTCCACTTGGAATTTTCTATACAATTTATTTGAAAGGCGTTCAGTTTAAAGAATTGCCTTTGATGATAAAACTCACCAAAGAGAAAAAGAATAAGGATGATAAAAAAGCTCTTTCAGGCATTCAAACTTTAATTGTTTCTACAGCAACGAGAGTTGGCATGGGAAATCTAGTTGGCGTTGTTGCTGCGGTTTCTGTTGGAGGTGCTGGTTCTATTTTTTGGATGTGGTTTTCGGCTATCTTAGGATCTGCAACAGCTTTTGTTGAAGGAACGCTCGCCCAAAAATATAAAACAGTCGATAATCTCTATGGTGGCTATAAAGGTGGTCCTGCTTATTACTTAGATAAGCTTTTTAGAGGAAAGAAAAAGAAGAGTATTTTAGCTATCCTTTTTGCTATCTCAGGTCTCATTTGTTGGTGTGGAATAAGCCAAGTAATAGGTAACTCAGTATCATCATCTTTTAAGAATGCTTTTAATTTAAATCCTTATGTTACAACAGCTGTCCTTACTCTTTTAGCTGCGGTTATTGTTTTAAGAAAGAATAGTACAGTTAAAGTTTTGGATATAATGGTTCCTATAATGAGTGTACTGTACTTTGCTTTTACACTTTTTATCATTATAAAGAACATTACTCTTTTACCTTCCGTCTTTTCTCAAATTTTTAAAGAAGCATTTGGCATTAAGGCTGTTGCGGGAGGCGGACTAGGTGCTGTAATTATGAATGGTGTTAAGAGAGGTTTATTCTCTAATGAAGCAGGTAGTGGAAGTGCTCCTTGTGCAGCTGCTGCAGCATCTGTGAAAGATCCTGTTGAAGCTGGGCTCTTACAATCTCTTGGTGTCTTTATTGATACTTTAGTTATCTGTAGTTGTACAGCTTTCATTATGCTACTCTCTCCTAATTCTGTTATCGATGGAAAGAGCGGAATGGACTTACTTCAGTCTTCATTTGTTTATCATATGGGACCTTGGGGAAGTACAATAATAGCTCTAATGCTTTTCCTTTTCAGCTTTTCAACTTTCTTAGGTATCCTTTTCTATGCAAGAAGCAACGTTTCTTACATCTTTGGTGAAAACTGGTTGAGCCAAACTTTATATAAGATATTGGCTCTAGTTATGCTTTTCATTGGAGGATTAGCTGAATATACATTCGTTTGGGACTTAGGCGATTTTGGTATAGCATTAATGACACTCTTTAATGTTATTGCCTTAATTCCTTTCTCAAAAGAAGTTAAGTTAATGCTAGAAGAGTACAAAAGAGGATTAAAGAGAAGCCTATAGAGAGTTGAACGACAAAGAATAAAAGACTATTATCTTCTTATAAAACAACTATGTATAATTTGTTTTAGTGAGGTTTTTGCAAAAGTAAAAAACATGAGCATTAAGCCTAGTTTTAACAAGAAT
>SAMEA104315422__coassemble_278_pt1 | contig 28162 bp, 28 predicted proteins | sample SAMEA104315422__metabat2_low_PE_015 | metagenome-assembled genome bin SAMEA104315422 (sample SAMEA104315422) | gut metagenome | biome: Monkey gut; feature: monkey-associated habitat; material: faeces | place: China | collected 2013
TGTTAAAAGATGGAGAGAATATAAATAGTTTACTCTATCCATACTTAGAGTTTACTCTTTCAGAAGATGGTAGCTATTACACAGCAGAAGTTATAGAGAATGTGAGACTCGAGAGAGTAGAAATCCCAGAGACTGTAGATAATCTTGGCCTATCTATTCCTGTTCTTTACTTCAATGGATTTAAGAATGCTGACGATGCTGCTAACCTAAGAAATGTTGTTTTAGCAACTTCAAATACTGTTATTAAAGAGGATGCATTAAAGAAAGCAGGTAGCTTATTTAGACTAGACGTAAAGAAAGTTGACGAAGAAACAACACTACCTGAATTACCTATAATTGAACGCGAAGATAAAGAATTTATTGGTTGGTTTATCCCTGGAACTGACACAAAGGTTTCTAGTGGAGACTCAATTAGTCTTTCATCTTTATCTATAGAACCAAGATGGAAAGATCATAGTTTAGTTTACCATGAAGGAAAAAAAGCTACATGCACAGAAGACGGATGGACTGAGTACTACACATGTAAAACATGCTCATATAATACAAAGAAGATTATTCCAAAGCTTGGACACAAACTTCTTCACCATGAAGAGATGAAAGCAACATGTACTGAAAGTGGAACAAGGGACTATTATGAATGTTCTCGTTGTAGAAAATATTTTTCAGATAGCAACTTCCAAAATGAAATTGATGAGATTGCATTACCAAAGTTAAATCACAAACTCTATAAAGTAGATGAGTTAGCTCCTACATGTATTCTTGATGGGAACAAGGAGTATTACAAATGTGAGTATTGCTCTCGTATCTTTTCAGATAGCAGTGCATCCAAAGAACTCGAAGATATTACTTTAAAAAGTTCAGGTCATAAATGGGAACAGAAAGCAAATTGGAAAGAATGTAGTGTTTGTCATGAAACTAAAGACTATTCAGGAGAAATAAGACACACTCTACAAAAAGTTGAAGAGAAGAGAGCAACTTGCCTAAGTAATGGTAATAAAACTTATTATAAGTGCTCTGATTGTAATTTACTTTTTCTTGACAAAAATGCAATTAATCAAACAACAGAAGATAGTGTTGTAATAGCTAAATTAGGTCACGTTAGTGGAAGTGTTTATTATCATAATGCTACACACCATTGGTTTAAATGTGTTCGTTGTAATGAAGTCTTAGAGAAAAAGAGCCATAGATATAGTCTTGAAGATACAAATACCTTAACTCTTATTAGTTCAGCTAACTGTGTTCATGGAGCTATTTACTATAAGAGTTGTGCCTGTGGTGCGCTTGATAGTGAAACATTTATCTCGGGTAAAGCGCTTGGTCATGATTTAAAGAAAATTGAAAGAAAAGAAGCTACTTGTACTAGTGACGGCAATATTGAGTATTACAAGTGTTCTCGTTGTAACAGATGTTTTGAGAATAGCGATGCATCAAAAGAGATAAAAGAGAGTGATACTATTCTAAATAAGACTGGTAAACACATAGCGTCAGGTAAATATGAAAATGTAGGAGAAAGTGGTCACAAAGAAGTTTGTTCTCTTTGCCATAGAACATTTGGAGACACAATTGCTCACAAGATTAACAAGCATAGCGGATTTGACTCAATAAACCATTGGGATAGTTGTAGCTATTGCGATTATAAAGGTCATATTGAGAATCATAATTTTATAAAAATAGGTTCAGATGATGTTTGTTCGATTTGCTTTTATTCAAAAGAAAAGCAAGAGACAACAGATGGTGGTTTTGATATTAAACCTGAGACAAGAGAACCTCGTGGTCAAATAACAGTAATAAAAGAAGATGGTCTCTATAGAGCATCTTTCACACTTGATAAAGACTCTCACATGACACGAATAGAGTGGTACTTGGATGATGTAAAGGTATCTACAGAAAATGAATGTTTTCTTTCTCTACTAGAAGAAAGAAGCTACTGCGTTATGTGTGTCGTCTTTAATGAGAATTTAGTTAATTCATATTCAACAATAGTTATTGGATCATCCAATAGCTAATGAATAAATAGGGGAAAAATATGAGAAAAGCAGTAGTATTATTACTTGTTGCTATTATTGGATTATTTACATTTGTTGCATGTAATCCTGAGTCAAGTTTAAATGATGAACTTGTAAGTGTTACTCTCTCTAGTGAGTCTAATACTCGTTCTCTTACTGTTACTTCAGACTTTGATATTGAGACTATCAAAACATGGAAGTACACAGCTATTAAGGCTGATAATGGTCTAAAAACAGGAGAAACTAGAGTCCAAGTAGAACTCAAAGACGGTAAGACAGAGCAACTATCACAAGGTAGTTGGAACTTTGCCTTATTTGGCTACAATGCTGACGATGATCTTGTTTGTTCTGGTAGTGTTGATAACAAAACAATAACAACTACAAACAATTCCGTTTCAATTACAGTTGGTCCTCTTCAAACAGAAGGTGGAGAGGGTAGTATTCATATCTTAAGTGATATTGCTTTAGTTGATGCTAAAGGAAATAAGTTTGAAGAGAAGGAAGGCTCTTTGACTTATGTTAAAAAAATTTACTTATATGATTCGACAGAAGCGTTAAAAACAACTACCAATAACGATGTTACATTAGACGGAGTAGCTTCTGGCATTTATTTCGTAAAGGTTGAATACATTGCCAACGCTAATGATGGAACAGAATACGTTGCTGCTAGTGGTACTAAGTATTTCAATGTTTATGATAACTTAACAACAATCATATCTGGTACTATAGAAGAATCTACAACAGCTGCAGACGTTTCATTTAATGATGGTATTGTTCAAGTTACAAAGAAAGCAGAGCTTTTTGCTTCTTCTGAGTCTAATTTAAATGTACTTGCTTCTCCATTAGAAACAGGTAATGAAGATGCAATGACATCAATTACTATCCCTGCTAATTCTTTAGATGCAGATACAAATGTTGATTTTTCTCTAATTGTATATCCTGCTGAAGTTGCATCTTCTAGTGAAAAGTTTGCTGCTACAAGTGGTAATAGTGTTGTTGCAGGCTTAGATATTACTCTTAAGAATGGTGATACAGAAATTAAGTCTTTCAAAGACAATTCTATTACTGTTGTTACTTACATTGCTAAGAATCTTGAAGATGTGGAAGTAAAATACAATGGCGATGGGGAGCAACCAACGCTATTAAACTATGATAAAAACACAGGAAGACTTGAGTTTACTACAACTCATCTTAGTGAATACTATGTAACATCTAGTTCTGTTGCTCTTAATGATGAAAACAATGCTTTTAGTTCTCTAGAAAGTGCTTTTAAAAATACTTCATCAAAAGGCACAATAATGCTACTTTCAGACACATCTTCAAAGAGTCAGATTAAATTAGATAACAAAGATCTTACATTTGACTTAAATGGTAAGACATTAACGTTTACTTCGGATGTAACATCAAGTGCAATTGTTGTTTCTAATGGAACATTAAATATATTGGATAGTTCTGATGATTTAGGAAGAGTTATTTATACTGGAAAAAGTGCAATCATTAATGCAATAGCTGGATCAAAAGTTAATGTTGATGGTGGTAACTATGAGTCAAAATATCTTGGTTTATCTGTTAATTATGGTGGTGTTCTTACAATTTCTAATCCAAATGTTTCTGTTAAAGCACAGGAATTTTCTCTTTCAGTATACAGAAATAGTACTCTAAATGTAGAAGGTGGAACATTTACATCTTTAGATAATGCGATTATTGGAACAGCCGGAAATAAAGAGTTAGGTGGTTTTACAATTAACATTACTGGAGGAACCTTTAATGGAAATATTCAGTCTACTGGTTACATCGCAAATGGTATTTATATGGCTAATACTGGTACAGTAAATATTGAAAATGCAACATTTAATATTACAGATGGAATTGGAATCTTGGTAAGAAGTGGATCTTTAAACCTTGGTAAAAATGTAATAATTAACTGTACAAAAGATAAACTTGATTCAGGAAAGGTAGGTGACTCAAAAGAATATATATCTTCTCCTAGTGAAATTTGTATAGATAGAAAAGCAAATTATCCAGGTGATGCTCCTGCTGTTATAACGAATGAATCAAATTATAATATTAAATTTGAAGATGGTTCAGATTCAGGTGTTAAAACCAAAAAGGGAACAAAAACACAAGATGAATTACTTAGTGCTTTGAATTCATCTGTTGATTATGTCTTCCTAACAAATGATTTGGATATAAATTCAACTGTTTATACTAATCAAGAAGTAGTCCTAGATTTGAACGGTAAAACAATTACGAATTCAAAAGATATTTGGGATACTGAAGCTAATAATTGGTCTTTAATATCTGTAAGAGAAAATGGAAATTTGACTATAACAGGTAATGGACATCTTTTAGCCAAAGACGATGATTGCTATGGTTTAGATGTAGATGACGGTGCTTCTCTAACGATAGAAAATGGCGAGATAAAAGGAAATATACATGCTATTTATGTTCAAAAGGGTCAATTAACAGTCAATGGTGGAAAGTACTATATTCATCAAACCTATCCTGATAAGCAAAAAGCTTATGGTTTTGTCTTAAATTGCTATGATGAAAATAGGGAAAATGGTACTGCTAAAATTGTAGTTAAAGGTGGTATGTTTGACAAATTTAATCCTGCAGATAACTGGGCAGAAGGTGAGCATACAAACTTCTTAGCTGAAGGCTATAAGTCTACTCTTAGCGGCGAATGGTATGAGGTATCTGCCAACTAATAATTAGGTGTTTTCTATTTTCAAATAGTTTACATATTTATTATTATTCCCCCACACTCTCTAGAGAAATCTAGGGAGTGTCTTCTTTGCATAAATTAATACTTCAAGAAATTCTATTACCAAAAAATGAAAAATTCTTGATTTTTGGTAATAGAGAAGATATGGTTAAAGAGATGAAGTTAATCGAAAGAAAAGACTATTTAGATAAAATCATTAGTGTTATGGGAACACCTGATATAAAAGTTATAACAGGTGTGCGCCGCTCAGGAAAATCAAAACTTTTGGAAGCGTTCCGCAATTATATAATAGCAAATGATCCTAGTGCTAATGTAATTCACATAAATTTCAATCTTACAAAGAATGAAGAATTTAAGGACTATCATGCTTTAAATGATTTTATTGAAAAATCTTATAAAGAGGGTTTTTCTAATTATGTATTAATTGATGAGATTCAGATGTGTCCAAGCTTTGAAGTAACGATTAATAGTCTTCATGCATCCGAACAGTATGACATTTATATTACAGGTTCTAATGCTTTTTTATTAAGTTCTGATTTAGCAACTCTTTTTACTGGCAGAACGTATGAAATTAAAGTATTCCCGTTCTCTTTTAAGGAATTTAAGGAATACTTTAATCTAGATGATAATTACTTTGCCTTTGATCGATATATGAAAGAAGGCGGAATGGCTGGCTCATATTTATATAAAGATATAGAAGCAAAATATGACTATATTCGTGATGTTTTTGATACACTTATTGTCCGTGATATTCGTCAAAAGTACAAAATTAGAAATACTGCAATGATGGATAGGCTAGTAGATTTCTTAATGGACAATATTTCTAATTTGACATCGGCATGGAATATTAAAGATGTTTTTGAAAAAAATAACGAAAAAATTAACCATAAAACAATTGCTTGCTATTTAGAGTACCTTTGCAATGCATTTGCATTCTATAAATTCCGCCGCTATGACATACGTGGTAAAAAATATCTTGCTTCTAATGATAAATACTATTTATCAGATCCTACATTTCGCTACGCCAAGCTTGGAACTAGAAATATGGATTACGGACGAGTGTTGGAAAACATTGTTGCAATTGAGTTATTGCGTCGAGGATATGAAGTCTATATTGGAGTTTTATATAAAAAGGAAATTGACTTCGTAGCAATGCATAGAAGTGAAAAAATTTACATCCAGGTTTCTGATAATATTAATGACGAAAAAACATTTGAAAGGGAGGTTAGCCCTTTGTTGCAAATCAAGGATGCATATCCAAAAATGATAATTGCACGAACAAGAAATGAAGAATACCAACATGAAGGAATAAAAATAGTAGATATAGCAAACTGGCTAGCTGAATAATGATTAAAAAAAATTACTAGTAAGTTTATAGAAGTGGCTTTCCTTCATTGACTCAAAAGAACAAAACTATATAAAATGATTAAACCTCTTTATCCGATGTTATCGGATCAAATTTTATGTCCACAAGGAGGAATTCATGATTTCTAATTATGAGTTCACAGTTATCTTCGATGCTAATGAAGATAAGACAAAGGCAGGACTCGAACTAGTCGAGTCACTCTTCGCTAAATACAGCGTTGAGGTTACAAAGAAAGATGATATGGGAGTTAGAACACTCGCTTATATTATCAACAAGCAGGAAAAAGGCCACTATTTCTACTTCGAAATCAAAGTTGATGGTGCAGACATTAAAGATATGTCTAGAGCACTCGAACTTTCTTCTGACGTTTTGAAATATTTGTTTATTAATCCTGAAAAGAACTGAGGACTATTATGGCAGACATCAACTGTGTTGCATTAACTGGTAGACTTACTCGAGATAGTGAACTTAAATACACACAAGGCGGTAATGCTGTTGTTCGTTTTTCACTTGCTGTCAACAGATCAAAGAGGAATGCTGACGGAAGTTGGAGTGATGAACCTTCGTATTTTGATTGTATCTATTTTGGTAAGCCAGCTGAAGCTATTAACTCTTACCTAACAAAGGGTCGTCAAATTGCTATTAACGGTGAATTGAGACAGTCTAGATGGGAGAGTGAGGGACAGACAAGAAGCAGAGTTGAGATTTATGTTAACAATTTAACACTTTTGTCTAGCCAAAATAGAAATGGAGAGTTAAGTGCTGATGGAGTAAATAATGCTCCTCGTCAGACAAGTAGCTACTCTCAACCTCAAGCAGGGAATAATAACTATTCTAAACCTCAGGCTAGGGCACCACAGGTCCCAGGCCCAGAAGATTTCCAGGACGATGATATTCCGTTCTGATTTTAAGGAGTTTTAAAAATGATGAAAGACGATAAAGATTTCGCAGAGATGGATAAGGGTGCTTTCAAAGATAGAAAGCTTGGCGCAAGAAAAGTTGGATTCAAGAAGAAAGTTTGTAAGTTCTGCCAGGGCGCAGCTGCAGCTGATTATAAGAATCCAGAAGCATTAAAGAGATACATTACAGAAAGAGGTAAGATTCTTCCTGCACGTATCACAGGAACATGTGCTAAGCACCAGAGAGCTCTTAACAGAGAAATCAAGAGAGCTAGAACTCTTGCTTATCTCCCATTTGAGAAGAAGTGATTAAAAAGTATGAGTCAAGAGGAGAGTGTTCAGCCAAGTAATGGCCTCAGAGATTATGTTGTTGCTATATTGTTTTCATGTGCAATGACATTTTCATCTTTTTTATCGCTTTTTATTGCATTACCTCTCCTCGTTTTCTCTACTAAGCATAAGAAAAAGGAAGTCATACTTCTATTTGTTATTGATGCTCTTGTTGTTATTGGCAGAGCGTTTTATATACTTAGAGGTGTAAATAACTACCTTTTTCAAGTGCTATTAAGTGTGTATATCCCTTTGTCGCTGTTAGCGGCTGGAGTGGTTTGGATCTATACAAGTGGTAAGAAAGTAGATAGTAGACTTTTAATATCTCTATTTCCTTCTTTTATCATGATTGTAGTAATAGCTACTTTACTCTGTGCAGATAGGGCGCTCTTTGAGTCTATATACAATGGCTACAAAGATGCGTTTGTTCCATTATTGGAAGATTTGACATCTGGATTTGGTTTTACAGTCGATACTGAACTTTTGTTTATGGTTGTAATAACACTTTCAGCTGTTCTAATGTTCCCAATAACAGTAGGAGCAAGCTGTGTAACGCTCTTCTTATTTGAAGCTCCGTTACATTCAAGAGAAGGCGATTGGAACGAAAAGCTTGAAAGTATTGAAATTAATCAAAATCTAATTTGGGTTTTTATTATTTCACTTGTAGCTTTTCTTGTTTCGCGCTTTGTTTCTGTTCCAACGATTTTCTTCATAGCTTCAATGAGCTTGATGATATCGTTCCTCATTCTATATGGTGTACAAGGTTTCTCTGTACTCTATACAAGATTGAGTAGAGTAATGCCAAACTTAAAGAGTACATCGCTATTCTTTTTGTTGGCTTTTATAGGACTTATCATTCCGGGATTAAATATTGTTGTTCTTTTAGGTGTACCTATTTTAGGTATTCTAGAGAACTTCTTCGATTTGAAGAAAAGGAAAGAAAAATGAAGATTATTCTTAATCAGGATGTCATTCACGTTGGTGAAGAAGGTGATGTAGTAACAGTAAAAGATGGTTATGCAAGAAACTATCTTCTTCCTACAGGCGCTGCAGTAATTTATAACAAGGCTAATGCAGCTGTCTTTAAGCAGAAAGCTGAACAGATTGAAAAGAGAAAGGCTGAAAAGAGAGCTGCAAGTGCTTCTCTCAAGGAGAGACTTGATCAGGTTTCTATCACAATTACAGTTCCAGCTGGTGAATCTGGAAAGCTCTTTGGTTCTGTTACATCACAGATGGTTCAGGAAGCTCTCAGCAAGGAAGGCTTCGATATTGAAAAGAAGAAGCTTGATGTTCCAACACATGCTATCAAGATGACAGGTGTTTATCATATTGTTGCTCACCTCTATGAGAATGATAAGTCAACTATCAAGCTTACTGTTTTAAGTGAAGCTGAAGTTAAGGCTGCACAGAAGAAGGCTGCTGAAGAAGCTGCTAAGGCTGCTTTAGAGGCAAAGAAAGCTGAAGAAGAAGCTAAAAAGGCTGAAGAAGAAGCTAAGAAAGCAGAAGAAGATGCTAAGGTTGCTGAGACTGAAGTAAAGGCTGAAGATTCAGCAGAAGAAAAAGTAGAAGGCTAATATAAACTATGGCAGGGTCCCAAGATAAACAATTGACTATTCGATCTTTACCACATGATGATGATGCAGAAAAGTCTATTTTAGGGACCCTTCTTCTTAATCCGGATGCTTGGGATACCGTTCAATCGATTGTCGAAGCATCCGATTTTTATTCACCAGCTAATAAAGTAATATTCCAAAGCTTATTTAATCTTGTTAATGAAGAGGGAAAGCAAAACTTCGATGGAATGATTCTCATCGATTATCTGAGACGTAACAATCTTCTAGATAAGGCTGGTGGTGTTCAATATATATCTTTACTTACTTCACTTTCGATTATTACTGCTAATATTAAGCAGTATTGTGATATCGTAAAGGAAGACTCAAGAAGAAGATTATTGTATAAGGTTTCTTCATCAATACAGGAAAGTGTCTTTGATCCTTCTGTAAATATTGAAGAAAAGCTAGAGGAAGGCTCTAAAGTACTTAATGATGCAATTTTGCAAGGTATGAATGAGTCTGCCGAAGAGTATGAGATAGGTTCTGTTCTTTTCGATACATTTAAAGCCATTACAGATAAAATGGAAGGTGTTGGAGAAGAGGATAGAATTGAAACAGGTTTTGATGTTCTTGATCGTTATACTAATGGTGGTTTTGCCAAAGAAGAGTATGTAATTATTGCTGCTCGTCCAAGTATTGGTAAGACAGCTTTTGCTCTTTCCATGATGTATAATATGATCAACAACAATAAAAAGGTTGCATTCTTTTCTCTTGAAATGCCTGCTGTATCTATTGCAAAGAGACTTTTTGCTATAGACAGCAAGATTGAGCTTTCAAAGATTATGAAGGCAAGTTTCTTAGATGATGAGTATCAGAGATTAATGGACAGTGTTTCTAGACTCTATGAAGTCAGGGAAAACATGTTCATTGTTGATGTTCCAAACATATCTCTTTCAGAACTTAGAACTAAAGCTCGTATTCTTAAAAAAGAAAGAAATATTGATTGTATTGTAATTGACTATATTGGTCTTATAAGTGTTCCATCTTCTTATTCTAGTCAAAAGAAGTTTGAACAGGTTTCTTATATTTCTCTTTCTCTAAAACAGCTTGCTCGTGAATTAAAGGTGCCTGTAATTGTTCTTTGTCAGGTTGGGCGTGAGTCTGAAGAGCAGGCTCCAATTCTATCTAATCTTCGTGACTCTGGTTCTATTGAACAAGATGCAGATATCGTCTGTTTCTTACATAGAAAGAAGACACTTTCTGAAGAAGAAAAGCAAAGAAACTTGAAAGATAGTGAAGGTAGAGCAAATATTCAGGTTACGAAGTTTATCGTAGCTAAAAACAGAAACGGTGAGACAGGGTTCTTTACTGTTGGTTATAATGGTCCTCTTACTTATTATGCTGATGTCGACCAAAAAGCTGAATTTATCGACTATGAGCAAAAAGGACCAAGTAGTAATAAACGTAATAATTAGGAGATGCTTTTTGATTAAAGCTTATTTAGTGGAGATTGTCCTCTAAGGGGAGGATAGTTTTATCCTCCCTATGTTTAGTTATTTGTATTTGGAGGAAAATAAATTGAATAAAAATAACATAGTAATTCGTCACGAAGAGAAAAAAGATTACAGAGAGGTTGAATCTCTAGTAAGAGATAGCTTCTGGAATATATATCGTCCTGGATGCCTAGAACATTATGTTTTGCACGTTATGAGAGAGAGTAGTGGGTTTATACCTTCTCTAGATTACATAATGTATTATAACGATGTTTTAATTGGACAGATTGTCTATTACAAAGCTAAACTAGACCTCGCTGATGGTTCTTCTCTTGATATACTTACAATGGGTCCTATAGCCATTAGAAATGATTATAAAAGACAGGGCTTTGGCAAATATCTATTAGATTATACTCTCGACAAGGCCATAATCTTAGGATGGGGTGGAATTTGCTTTGAAGGTAATATTAAGTTCTATTCAACCTGTGGTTTTACTTATGCTCGAGAATTTGGTATTAAGTACCATGGCCTAAAGGAAGGGGACGATGACTCTTTCTTCCTTGCTAGGGAGTTAAAGAAAGACTACTTTAAAGACATCAATGGCGTTTATAGTACACCTGAAGTATATTTTGTATCAGAAAAGGAAGCAGAAAGTTTTGATAAAACTTTTCCCTATAAAGTAAAAGAAAAGCTTCCTTCTCAAATATTTTAAACTATTCCTCCCGAGTTTTTTCTTGGGAGGTTTTATCATAGTTTTGATAATAGTGACCAAGAATTCATCAATATAACAATACCCCAAGCAAAGACAAGTCCAAATATGTGCAAGAATAGATATGTCTTTGGTCTTAATGGCTTACGATTAATCATTTCACAGACACAAATCAACATCTGTCCTCCATCAAATGTTGGAATAGGAATTAAATTACCAACACAGATAGAAACAGAAACTATAGCAAGTAGATATAAGAGCGTTCTAAAGCCGTTAGAGCTACTTGAAGAGAAAGCTAGTACGGAAATGCGTCCAAGATTAGATGCGCTTGAAAATGGCCCAGAAATCTCTTTTAAAGCTTCTTTTAATTGAAAGCTCAATAGCTTAGAGAGAGCTCTTACTGTTTTTACGAATATTGTCTTTGTACGCTCAAAGCTAAGAGAGAGCGGATGAGAAGAATCTCGAGCTTTAATTAAGTTGCTTTTAAATGCAAAAGGAAAAGAATTTGTATTAAGTTTTACTTTTTTCTCTTCTCCACTTTGAGAGAGTAGAGTAAGAGTATATTCATCGCTTTTAATACTTAGTAGATCTAAGTCGTATTCTATCTTTTTCCCATTGCATTCAATTATTCTGTCACCAACAGCAAAGTCTGGGCTTTCGCTTCTTCCAATAATTGGTTCTTTTAAATTGGTAATGCCATATGAATAAGAGCCATTATAGAGCACTGGTGATATTTTAACATCGAAAATAGAACCATCTCGCAGAATTGTCAGTGTTGCGTCTTTTCCATTTTTTTTACTTAGAATTTGGCTTAGATTTTCATAATCAATAACATCTGAACCATCAAGCTTTAAAACGAGATCTCCCTTTTTTATTTCTTCTTGTTCAATATTTGCACTAAAGAGAGAAGGGTATTCTGAAATAGGCGAAATAAGAGGCTGATTACTTACTCTTTCAACAGGAATAATAGCAACGATGAAAAAGAGTACTATAGCTAAAAGTAGGTTCATTAATGGACCTGCTACATAGATAAGAAATTTCTTAAAAGGGTTAATAGCAAAGAGGGAACCTTCTTCTGCATGCTCTATTCTTTTTTCGTTGTGTCTTAGTGCTATTGTTAAGTCTTCAGCACCACCTAAGCGGCAGTATCCACCAAAAGGGATAAGAGAAATTCTGAATTCAGTTTTTTTTCCCATATGAGAAAAGACTGTTTTACCAAAGCCAAAGGAAAGCACTTCAACATTAACGCCCATAAGTCTAGCGACAATGAAGTGGCCTAGTTCATGAATGAAGATAACAAGACTTGTTCCAATGAGTCCTGGAATCATATAAAGAAGGTAGAGAAGGAAATTTTTAACTACTTCCACAATCTTTCCTCGATAATAGTTTTAGCTATTTCTCTAGTCTTGCTATCGAGATTATATACAGAAGGGTAGGAATCAACCCTTTCAGATATAAGTTCTTTTCTATCTAATGCAGCGTTAACAACCTTACTAATCTCTACAAAGCTAATCTTTTTTTCGATAAAAGCTTCAACAGCACATTCATTACTTGCGTTGTAAACTATAGGTCCGCTATAGCCAAGAGCTAACGCATCATATGCATATTTTAAAAGAGGGAACCTATCTGTTTTAGGCTCTTCAAATGTCAGTGTAAGATTTTTGAATGAAAGAGGTTTTACAATATCTTCTAAATCAATTTTTTTATCACTAACAGCACGCATTATTGCAAGTGCCATATCTGGAGGAGATAGCTCTGCATATACTTCTCCAACTTTTGTTCTTATTAGTGAATGGACAACTGACTGTCGATGTACAGTAACTTCAATATCTTCACTTTTAAAACCAAATAGGTATGAAGCTTCTATTACCTCTAAGCCTTTATTTGCAAGTGTTGCTGAATCAATTGTAATCTTTTTACCCATCTTCCAAGTTGGATGTTTTAGAGCTTCTTCTAGCGTTACATTTTCAAGATTTTCTCTATCAACAAATGGACCACCAGAGGCAGTAATTATAAGAGAAGAAGCTTCTCTATTTTGTAGAAGATGATAAATAGCAGAGTGCTCACTATCAACTGGAATAATTCTAGCATTATGTTCTTTTGCTAAACGAAAAATGAATGAAGCACCAGCAACAACACTTTCTTTATTTGCAAGAGCTAGATCTATTGAATTTTCTAAGACAGTTTTAGTTGCAAAAAGGCCGTCAAAGCCGCTAATAGCATTAAGAACAATATCTGGTTTAGTTTTTTTTAAGAAAGATGAGAGTGGTGAAGAATAAATATCACCATAGGTTAGTAAATATGGTGAATTAAATTCATCTGAAAGTTTTTTTATCTTTTCTTCACTATTTGAACAAACTAAGCCAACTATATCAATATCGAGTTTTTTATTTCGAATTGAGTTTAAACAAGTTGTACCGATGCTTCCTGTACAACCTAGAATAACTAGCCGTCTCATAGTTTAATAAATTCAACTGCAATTACAAAAATAGGAGCAGCAACGCTGATTGAGTCAATACAATCAAGCATACCACCACGTCCTGGAACCATAACTCCACTATCTTTAACGCCTGTTGCTCTCTTAAGCATTGATTCAAATAGGTCACCACAGGTTCCAAATATTGCTGTAAGAAGGAAGAGTAGGAATGTATCTAATGGTGTAAAAGGAATGACAGATGGAGAGATAAGTGAGATAACTAATCCTATTAAAGCAACTAGTAGTGTTCCTCCAATAAAGCCTGCAACGCTCTTATTTGGAGAGCATTTAACAAAACCTTTATTGTTTTTGCCAAATAGCATTCCTGTAAAGTATGCTAAAGTATCTGAACCAAAAACAACGCATAAGAAGATTAAAATCATCTTTGTTGGTTCTTCTAGGTAACAGATTCTTATTCCATAACTCATTAGTAGTCCTGGGTAGATTATATTTAGTACTACAGCTGATATTCTATTTAACGACAATTGATAATTGTCTTTAGCTCCATTGAAGATTTCTACAAAGAATGAGATTGCAATAAATGAAGCAAGTGCAAACATTGTTAGTTCAATGTTTGGAAAATAGTTTAATTTAATTAGTTCAACAATCGGTAAGAAAAATCCTAAATAGCCTGTTATTGGAGTTTCTATTTTTTTCTTAATTAAATTATTCTTTAACTCCCAAGAACCGGAAATCGAGGCAAAAATAATAATAATTGAAAAAAGAAGATGATTCTTATTAGGAAAGAAAAATATAGAAACAAAAAGCAAAGGAAGAGCAATAAATGCTGTTGTAAGCCTTTTCTTGAGTGAACTATCCATTATTTATTAATATCTCCGAACTTTCTTACTCTGTGATTGTATATTTCGTGAATGGTTTTTACCATATCTTCATCCCAATCTGGCCAAAGCTTATCGAAAAAGGCAAACTCAGAATAGTTGGACTGAAGAAGCATAAAGCCACTAAGTCTTTCTTCTCCTGCTGAACGAACAATCATATCTGGTTCTGGAACAGAAGGATTATCAACATAACTTAGAAGAGTAGTGTCATCAAATTTCGTTACACCATTCTTTAAGGCTTTATTAATAGCACGTGCAATCTCATCCCACCCACCATAATTAATAGCTAATTGCACTGTTAATGTTTCATTGTTTTTTGTGCTTTCGATTGCTTCATCTAGTCCTTTTAGTGCAGATGAAGGTATTCCTTCTCTGTTTCCTAAAAGCAGAATCTTTATACCGAGTTTGTTAAACTTAGGGATGTTTAAGCAGATTTGTTTAGCTAAAAGACCCATAAGGAAATCAACTTCCTCTTTGGGTCTTTTCCAGTTTTCTGTTGAAAAACAATAAAGAGTAAGGAACTTAATTCCTTCATTTATGCAGCCTTTAGCAACTCTTTCAGCGGCTTTTGCCCCTTCTTCATGACCCTTAATACGTTTCAATGAACGTTTTTGAGCCCAACGACCATTGCCATCCATGATGCATGCTAGGTGAACAAGTTCCTTCATACTCTCTTAGATTTCCATTATTTCCTTTTCCTTTGCATCAGCGATTTTGTTGATTTCAAGGATAGAGGAATCTGTTAATTTTTGAATCTTATTTTCGCCTTCTTTCTGCTGATCTTCGCTAATTTCAGATGCCTTCTGCATCTTCTTTAGCTCTTCCATAGCATCACGACGAATGTTACGGATAGCAACACGTGCTGTCTCTGCAGTAGCTTTTGCAGATTTAGCAAGTTCCTTTCTTCTATCAGCTGTAAGAGCAGGGAAGTTTATTCTAAGAAGCTTTCCATCGTTGTTTGGATTTAATCCAAGTTCTGACTTTAAAATAGCTTTTTCAATTGCTGGAAGAACAGACTTATCCCAAGGCTGAATAACAACCATTCTAGCTTCTGGAACAGAAATAGATGCAACCTGTGCTAAAGGTGTCTCCTGACCGTAGTAGTCGACCTTAATTTTATCAAATAAGGCAGCAGATGCTCTACCTGTTCTTAAGAGGGCATAGTCAGCCTGAAGGCTGGCTATACTCTTTTTCATTTTTGCTTCAGTGTTACTGATAACAGTCTGCATTATTTACCCCTTATTTGAGGCCTGCCATAAAGACAGAATAAGAGATGATATCAAGCTTAGCACCACAAGATTTAGATACTTCTGCAAGTGCTTCCTTAACACTCTTAGAGTCATCCTTTACAAATGGCTGATCAAGGAAACAGATTTCCTTATAGAGCTTGCTGAGCTTTCCCCTAACAATGCCTTCCTTAACTTTTTCAGGCTTAGAAGCAAGCTTCTCATCCTGGCTAACCTGAGCGCGGAAGATAGCAAGCTGTTCTTCTTCATATGCCTTGTCTACAACACTCTCAGAAAGATACTGAGGCTTGAAAGCAGCACAGTGGAGAGCTAAGTCATGAGCAAATTCCTTAACTGCATCGTTCTCAAATGCAGCCTTATTGTCAGCTGTGAGGATAACAGAAACAGCAACTGCACCATCACCATGGACATATGTTGCACAGTAACCATTCTCAGGAATATCTGTAACTGTGAACTTAACAAGGTTCATGTTCTCTTTGATGATAGCAATTAAGCCATCAACCATAGCCTTTAATTCATCATTTGGTTCTGTATAACCATTCTTAAGAATTGAAGCGCAAAGATCCTTACCAAGCTTACCAAAATCTTCATTCTTAGCAACAAAGTCTGTCTCACAAGAGAGAGAAAGCATTACAACCTTCTTTCCATCTGTTTCAACAAATACTCTACCATTTTCTGTAGCTCTGTCCTGTCTCTTTGCAACTGCAGCAAGACCCATCTCTTTGAGAATCTTCTCTGCACCAGCAAAGTCACCATCTGCCTGAGCGAGAGCCTTCTTACAGTCCATCATGCCGGCACCTGTAAGATCTCTTAATTTCTTAACATCGGAAGCTGAAATTGATGCCATATTATTTCTCCTTATAATGGGTTAAATCACTTCTTGAAGTATTCTTCTTCGTCATCCTCTTCGCTATCTGCGCTATCATCTTTCTTTTCATCAGATGGCATATAGTTAGAGTAGTCTTCAATTACTTCATCGTCTTTCTTTGCTTCTGGTGGAATTTCTCCATTTAAAGCCTCTTCTTCATCATCGAGTGACTCAATGATCTGGATGCCAGCTTCACTATCTGCGTCGATAACAGCATTAGCGATAATCTCAACAAATAGAGAGATAGCTCTAATGGCATCGTCGTTACCTGGAATAGGGTAGGTAATATCTGTAGGGTCACAGTTTGTATCAACAACTGCAATTACAGGAATACCAAGACGCTTTGCTTCTGCAACTGCAAGAGCTTCCTTTTTTGTATCGATAACAAAAAGAGCACCAGGAAGTTCCTTCATATCTTTAATACCGCCGAGGTCCTTTTCGAGTTTTGCCTTCTTCTTAGTAAGAAGAGCAACTTCTTTCTTTGTTAAAGAGTCGAAAGTTCCATCTGCTTCCATTCTTTCAATTTTCTTAAGTTTAGCAATTGACTTCTTGATTGTAGCGAAGTTTGTTAACATACCGCCAAGCCATCTGTTTGAAACATAAGGCATGCCACATCTCTTAGCTTCTGTTTCGATAGCTACCTGAGCCTGCTTCTTTGTTCCAACAAAAAGAATCTGCTTGTCATTCTTTACCTGAGCTCTAACAGCTTCATAAGCTTCAACGATGCATGCTGATGTCTTCTGTAAGTCAATAATGTGAATACCGTTTCTCTCTGTGAAGATGAAACGTGCCATCTTTGGATTCCATCTCTTTGTCTGATGGCCGAAATGTACGCCTGATTCTAACAGGCTTTTCATTGTTACTACTGCCATAGTAGTCACTCCTTTCTCTACCCACTTTTTATTTATAGCGGGTTCCCGTCACTATATCTCTTCCATACGGAAGGAAATTTGTTGTAAAAAACAACTCTCAAATTTTACACATAAACATTTTATTTATGCAAGAGCATTAATGATATAAACGGCAGTTAGCTAATTAATAAATTTTTACTGGCTCATTTTTATACTTTTTGTAGTAAAAATCTAATCATAGAGCTCTTGTATTCAAGTGACGTGTAACATTTTGTATTATACTATTATTAATACAATTGCTTTTTTGCAATTAATACTCTTTATGGAGGAAAGAAATGAGAAAGTATTTTATTGCTTTTGCTTTGATACTCTTTATTGTTTGTCTTACTTCTTGTGATGTAATGCTTGGAGGTAAGAATGCATTTGGAGTTGACAAAACGTTAATAAACGAGGCTGTCAAAAGTACTACGCTGAAAGAAGAAGAAAAACCTAAAACAGAAGAAGTTACAGATAGAAAAACTGAAAACGGTAAGAAAACAACACTTACTAAATTTACTGATGAAAACGACAAAGAGCTTCTTTCTGTAGGTAAGACTGAAAAGAGTAGTGAATCAGAAAAAGAAACAAATGTTATTTCTATTGGTAAAAAAGAAGGAAAAGGCGATATAACAATTGAGCTTCCAAATTCAAATGTAGACCTGTCTAAGGTTGAATCTGTTCTTCCTGAGAAAAACATTGATGATGTTATTACAGCTCTAGAAGGAAAAGGTAAGGACCAAATTCTTGAGGAGCTAAAGAAAGAAGTTACAGACAAAGAGACTGAAAAGGCTGCAAAGGGTACTGCGACTGTAATTCAAGCTGTATTAGAGGAAGCAAAGTCAGGAATGGATGAATCAACAAATAAAGATGTTAAAGAAACTCTTGATAAAATTGTTGAAAATCTAAACAAGATTACATCTGATAGCTCTGAAGAAAAGAAAATAACTCAAGGTGATGTTGTTATTCTTCAAGCATTGAGCAATCTTGTTTATTCTTCTACAGATGATATTCTTGATTTAGTTGATCTTGGATCTAAGAATAATTCTTCTGGAGAAGAAAAGACAGAAGAGCAAAAAGAAGCAGATAAGAAAAAGCAAGAAGAAGCCATGAAAACACTTCTAGACAAGGCAAACGACTCTGCTATGGGACTCGTTAATGTTGTAAATAAGGCTTCATCATCTTCACCAATATTCAGTGATGTTGACATATCTAGTCTTATCTCTTCTCTAACTGGAAGTAGTGAAAATAAGTAAGAGGAAGAAAGATGAAAAAAGTAATAACTATATTATTAATAATGTTAGTAGCATGTGGCTTCGTATTTGCTGATGGTACAACATATAAAGATGAATTTTTAGCAGACTACAACTCAACTCCTAATGCTTATAGTGCTATGGGAAACAAGTTCATTCCAACTTCTCCTGTAATGCTTGGTATGGGTAATAGTGGTCTTGCGCTTTCAAATAACTCATTAGGTATATTTGTTAACCCTGCATCTCTTGGAGAGGGTAAGTTTAAGCTTAGCATTCCTAGTGTTGGTTTTACTCTCTATCACGCATATGATATGCTCGTTAAAGACGAAAACGGCAAGAACTTTATTGATAAAGTAACTGGTGAAAACTTAGACACATCTGAACTTATTACTTCTGTACTTGACTTAGTTGGTTCTCAGTTTACTCAGATAGCCGAAGTTGACAGCAACTTTGCACTTACACTTCCTTTTGGACTAGGATTTGGTGTTTATGTTAACGATGGCGTATATACATATTCAGGTTCAGTTATCGATAGAGCAAATGTTTCTATTGCACTTGGTTTTGGTCACAAGCTTTCTTTTGGTGATATTGATCTTTCTCTTGGTGCTAGCGCGAAGGTTAATGGACTTGCTTTCAATAAGAGAATTAAAGCTGCTGATCTAACATCTGGAAATATGAACGAAATTGAGTATAGTTTAGCTTGTGGCTATGCTTTTCCATTCGATATTGGTGCTACTGTAAAATGGAAAGGACTTAGTGGCTCTTTAGTTGTATCTAATCTTAATGGAGATTATAAGATGGATATTGCTTCTGGTAAGGGATTTAACTCTGTTCCTGAAACAAAAGATTTGAAGTATGATGTCTTTACAGTTACAAGCAGACCAAATGTAAGCGCAGGTTTCGGATATGAAATGGACGGAAATATTAGTCTTCGTGCAGCATTAGACTTTGTTGATTTATTAGATTTAGGCGATTCTTTCAAAGATCAATCTGTCAATAATTTCAGAGCAATTTTAATGCATATGAATACTGGTGTTGAAGTTGGTGTTTTTGACACTCTCATGCTTAGAGCAGGCTTACAGTCAGGTTATGTTTCATTTGGAGCATCTCTTGATTTGTATGCTTTCAGACTTGATTGTGCTTACTTCTGGAAAGAAATGGGCAAGGCAGCAGGTCAGAAGGGCTTAAATGGTTTATCTATTCGCTTCAATCTTGGATACGATAGATAATTAAAACTATAACTACATTGCACTGCCAGGTTTTTCTGGCAGTTTATTTATGAAAAAACAAAAAATAATAAATACAGCTTTCCTTATTCTACTAATACTAGGGTGCCTCTTAATCTTCTTTTTCTCTAGTCAAAATGGTGAAGAATCTACAAAGACAAGTAGTAGGGTAGTGAAGTTTATTCTTTCACTTTTTATACCTTCGTTTTCATCATTACAAATAGAGGAACAAGCTTTACTTATTGAAAAATATAGTCATTTAATAAGAAAGCTTGCACATTTTAGTGAATTCATGTACTTGGGCTTTACTGCATTTTCATACCTTTCGACAAGAGATAAAAAGATACATATTTTAAAACGAGGACTAAGCGCATTTGTTTTCGGAGTACTCTATGCAATAAGCGATGAATGCCATCAAATATTTTCATCTTCTCGTGGGCCAAGTGTAAAAGATGTTCTTATTGACTCAAGTGGCGTAATTACAGGCGTTTTAGTAGCTTTTCTTATTTTTTACTTGATAGAAAGGAAGCATAAATAAAACATCCCCGCCAACTCTTGACGGGGAACGATTGTTAAACGCGCACACAGGACCTCTCCTGTATGTCTAGGACAGTCCCTTTTAAGGCAACCTGATATCATTCATTTAAGTCCGTAATTAGAATTTAGCATCGTTAAAAAAAAATGTAAATACAAAAGTTATATAAAAGTAGGGTTTTTTTACTTGCTTTTATTATAGTTTTTTATACTTTTAATTATTTTTATGTACATAAATCTTAAAGATTTATTTTTTGAAATCAAATAAATACATGTCATCTTCATTGTAAACGAAAGAAAATTTGTTTATCTTTGTTGTTATGGTAGGTTTCTTTACAAAAAAGTCTTTTTTTGATGGTTGGGACAATTTTTTGTCTCTTGTTTTACAAAATTTAGTTTATATAGCTCTTTTTGCACTTGCATTAACGCTTGTATATTTCTTTGGTTCTTCTGCTTTAGTTTTTTACTCTATATTAGTTGCATTTCTACTTATTTCTTCTATCTCTATGGGAGGAACAGCTGAGGTATGTAAGAACTATTCAAATTATAAGAGCGATACTTGGTCCGTATATATAAAAGGAATTAAGAGAAACATCTCTCATTCATTAGTTTCCTTCTTATTCTTAATTTTTATAGTAATCATGGTTACTCTGACGATTCCTTTTTATTCTGCTATTAGTGGTGTTATGGGACTTATACTAACGTTAATAATGTTTTGGGTTCTTCTCTTCTTCTTGTTAGCAATTCCTTATTATTTCCCTTTGATGACACTTCTTCCAGGAGATGGTCCTTTTAAAACTTTCCGTAAGGCATTCTTAATTGTTTTCGATAATCCAGGGCCTACTTTATACTTATTTTTGCATATTATAATCGATACAGTTCTTTCTGTTTTAACAATGGGCTTAGTACCTGGAATTTGTGGTATAATGCTATCTGGTCAAGATATGATGAAGCTATTGATGAAAAAGTATGATTGGCTAGAAGAGAATCCTAATAAAACAAAGAAAGATCTTAATTGGGATGAACTATTGCAAGAAGAAAAAGATACTATTGGACCTAGAAGTCTCAAGAGTATGATTTTCCCTTGGAAGTAGGAGGAAAAATGCGTGAAGTTGAATTAAAAGCAAGGGTGAGTGATTATCTGAGTTTAAAAGAAAAGATTGAAGCTTTATATGGAGAAGGAAAGACTGTTAATAAGTCTGATCAGTACTTCCATCTACCTGGAGATAAACATCAAGCTCTAAGAATGAGAAACAATAAAGGTGTATTAGAGTTTACTGCCAAAAAGACAAGTAACGACACTCTTAGCGAAGACAATATGGAATATGAGTTCTTTGCGTCAATTGAAGAATATGATAGGGCTTTTAACTTTTTTGTTTGTCTTGGATATGAACCATACTTTAGAAAGAATAAAACTGGATGGGAATGGAGCGTTGGGGACATCCATGTAGAACTTTTAGAGGTTAGTGGTAAGAGTAATCTTAAGCCACAAGAAGAGAATACTATTGGATACTTCTTAGAAATGGAAATCTTAATTCCATTTAATCAGAAGAATATCGATTTAAGAGATGAACAGAACCAACTACATAATCTATTATATCGCTTTGGTCTTAAGGATGATGATATTGTAATGGCTTCTTATCGCTCAATGATTTTGGGGGAATGAGATGGAATTTCGTGCAAGTCATATTCTTGTTAAAGATAAAGAGAGTGCAGATAAGCTCTACGAAAGAATAAAAAAAGGTGAAAACTTTTCCTCTCTTGCTCACCAATATTCTACATGCCCTAGTAAAGAAAAGGGTGGAGATTTAGGTTGGTTTAAGGAAGGAGCAATGGTTAGAGAGTTTGAAGCTCAAGTTAGACGTATGGGCGTTGGCTCAATAAGTAAGCCTATAAGAACTCAATTTGGCTATCATATTATTAAAAAGACTGGAGTAAGAGAATGATAACAATATATACAGATGGTGGTTGCTCTGGTAATCCTGGCCCAGGAGGTTGGGCCTTCGTTGTAAGTGAGAATGGGGCACTCAGTTTCTCTTCTAGTGGTGGTGAAAAAGAAACAACCAATAACAAGATGGAGCTTACTGCAGTTATAAATGCTCTAAAATATGCTAAAGAAAAAGGCGAGAAAGAGATAATTGTTCTGACAGATAGCCAGTATGTTAAAAATGGAATAACTCTTTGGATTCATTCATGGAAGAAAAACGGATGGAGAACAAGCAGTAAGGGTGCTGTGAAGAACATTGAGTATTGGCTTGAATTAGATGCTCTTAATTCTTCGCTTAATGTAAATTGGAATTGGGTTAAGGGACATGCAGGAATTGAAGGTAATGAGGAGTGCGATAGACTTGTTAGACTTGAGACGTCTCGCTTTCTTTCATAGTGTGCTCTAAATAAGAGTAGAAAGGGGATTCTTCCGCTAAAATAGAAATAATAATTTTATTATTTGGAAAAAGAAGAAGTATAGATTGCGCATAGCTCATTGCTTCTTCTTTTTTATTTTGGCGAATAAGAGACTCAAGATATAATTCTGTTATTGTCTCATCAGAACTTTCCCTTTCAAGAACGGATAATAGAGAATTAGAATAGTTTTCTTCATCATTAAGTTGTAAATAAGCAAGTGCTTTTATTTTTGTAAAGCGTGTATAGTTTGGGTATTTAATTTCACACACTTTAGCTTGCTCTATTACCTTTTCATACTCTTTTTCATTGTATAAAGAATAGATGTAGTTATATTCATTTTCTACGCTATCTTTTTCTTCTAAGAGAGAAAGGTAATAGATAGAGTCTTTCTCTCCTGTGTATTCTTTTGTTTGACAGGAGAGAAGAGTTATAGCTAAAACAAGAATGAAATTAACCCAAAACAGTCTTTTCAATTTCTATCACCTGGTCTCTATATAAGTTAACAATTCCAGAGCCATAGTCGGCAATAAGCTGAATCATATTTCTTGGTTCTGGTCCCATATCAACACCATTGAGACGGTCTCCGGCATCACCAAGACCAGGAAGGATGTAAGCCTGTTCATTTAATACTGGATCCATCCATAATGTATATACTTCAGCTTCCTCAATAGCTCTTGTTATTCTAAGCGCACCTTTGAGTGCTGAGATGACATTTATGAACTTAATAGATCTTGGCTTTACACCATTTTCCTTAAGGTACTTTACGATAGTAACAAGTGAACCACCCGTTGCATTCATAGGGTCAGCAAAGATTAAGTCTTTGTCTTGTAAATCATCAAGTTTAAAGAATGATCTATCTAAATCGAGAACATAGTCCATATTTGATTCTTTCTTTGATTCGTCTCTTTTAATTTTGAAAAGAGCAAATGGTGTTATTGTTTCATCTGATGAGTAGTCTTGGAATTCCTTACTAATAATCATAGAAGGAAGTAGGGCTCCACGAAGCATGACGCACATAACAGATGAATGAGCAAGTTCATCTACATCAGGGATTCTATGCACAGCATAGTTTCTGCATGGATTAGTTACAGGAGTTTCTTGAATCATGGAACGCTTGTTATTAAGGTTCTTATCTGCAAATGAATGGGCGAACATGATTTCGTAAGCTCTCTGGATATAATATAAGAATTCTTCATGGCCAGTCTTTGGATTACGAAGTTTAGCAATGATTCTACTTGCTTCGCCATGTTGTTCTCTTGGTGTTTCAAAAGAATAGACATGGATTCTATCATTTTCTTCACATACCTTTTTTAGGTAAGAACCAATTTCTTGAGCTGACTCAGTTAACTCTTTTTTTGCTTCATCATTGCTCATATTCTTTTCAAGTTTAGAACAAGCGTCTAAGCTTTTTGAATAAAGTTTGCCAACATGATCTATATGCTTTTTGTCATTATCGCTTAGATAGCCATCTAAGTCTTGTGCATGAAGAATTATTTTGTTCATATTTACTCCTGGAAATCAATTCTATTCTAAATAATAAGCCTTGAGTAGTAAGTGTTAAGAAAAGAAAGGTAAAAATTACATCTTATCTTTTATTAGCTCCTCTATTTTGATATTATAAAACAAGAGAGGTTTTCGATATGAATCTTGTATTTTTAGGCCCTCCGGGAGCAGGTAAGGGCACAATAGCTGCAGTTGCTAAGGATTATTTAGGTGTTCCTCATATTTCAACAGGTGATCTATTTAGAGCTAACATCAAAGAAGAGACAGAACTTGGAAAGCGTGTTAAGGAAATCTTGGCACAGGGTAGTCTTGTACCAGATGAAATCACAATTGAAATGGTTAGAAATAGGCTTAAAGAAGATGACTGCAAGAAAGGTTTTATTCTTGATGGTTTCCCTAGAACTATTAAACAGGCTGAAGCTCTTAGCCAGATGACAGACCTTGACGGCGTTGTTAACTTTGTTCTTAGTGAAGAAGAAATCATTAAAAGATTAAGTGGTAGAAGAATGTGTAAGAGCACAGGACGCACTTATCACGTTATCTTTAACCCTCCAAAGAGAGAAGGTTTTGATGATGAGACAGGGGAAGCTCTTATTCAACGTGATGATGATAAGCCAGAAGCTATTCGCCATCGCTTAGAAGTTTATAATGAATCAACAGCACCACTAATTGATTACTATAAAAACAAGGGTCTTGTAATGGATTTATTCTGTACAAATGATCCTGAAGAAACAAATCAGAATTTCTTTAAATTAATTAAAAAGTAATCTATTTTAGATTGTTTTGCTTTACCCCATTTGATAATATCTTGTGGGGTATTTTTATGACAAAAAGTTTTCCAAAAATTTATTCAACATTTTCTCAGGATTTTGTTTCTCCTCTTTTTCCGAAGAAGGGAGAGAAAGTTAAGGTTTCTATCGTTTCATCAGAAAAAATGGATTCTATTATCCTAAAGTATGATGGTCAAACAGGACTTGTTTTTAATAAAGAGCTAAAAGAAGATGGAAGATATAACGGTCTTATTAAGTATTCTATATCTGTTCCTACAACTTTAGACGATGAACTCTTCCACTATTACTTTGCTTTCTTTGTGGGAGAAAAAAGCTTCTATTATTCTAAAAAAGGAGTTACTAGATATACTCCAAATACAGATGATAGGTTCTCCCTTGTGCTTGATTTAGATGCTCCAGATTGGGTTGCATCAGCAACATGCTATCAAATATTTCCTGATAGATTTTGTAACGCAAATTCTGCAATTGGTGCAAAAAGTGGAGAGTATGAATTTGATGGAGGAAAAGTAACAACACCTAATTGGTACGATAAACCAAAGGCATGGGAGTATTCTCGCTGTTGTGATTTCTATAATGGAGATTTAAAAGGTATAGAGAGTAAAGCCAATTATCTGAAAGCACTTGGAGTAAATTGCGTTTATCTTAATCCAATTTTCTCCTCTCAATCTGTTCATCGTTATGATACAATTGATTTTTTTCAAGTTGACGAAAAGCTTGGAGGCAATATTGCTTTAGCTGAACTCACAAATACTTTCCATAAAGAAGGCATTAAGGTTGTTCTAGATATCTCCATTAATCATACCGGTCTAGAAGCTACTTGGTTAAAGAAGGCTTTAAAAGATGAGAATAGCGATGAAAGAGGATTCTATTATTTTAATGAAGATGGCTCACTAGGTTGTTGGCAAGATGTAAAAACTCTACCTCAACTTAATTATTCTTCTGAAAAACTAAGAGATTTAATGTATAAGAATAAGAACTCTGTAATGCAAAAGTTCCTTCTTCCTCCTTATTCAATCGATGGATGGAGACTTGATGTCGCTCCAGAAGTTGGCAGAAGAGGAAAGAGCCAACTATGTAAAGATGTATGGCGTGAAGTCAGAAAAAACCTAAAAAAGACAAAGAAAGATCTATATTTAGTTGGTGAAGATTGGGATGATTCGAAAGAGTATATCGCTGGTGATATGTGGGATGCCACAATGAACTACTATGGATCTGGAAGAATCTTACGTTCATGGATGGGAGAGAGAGATAGATTTTTAGAAAAAGCATGGGGCCATAATCCAGAGAAAGAGGAACCGTGGAATGCTGAAGAGGTTGTTAGTGCACTCAATGAAGCTCTATTGGATCTTCCTGGACAAGTACCATTCTTTAGCATGAATCTATTTGATTCACATGATACTCCTCGTTTACATAACGACGAACAAGTATTTGATAGAGAGATCTACAAAGGTGTAGTGCTTGCGCTCTATTTCCTTCCAGGTATGCCTAATATTTATTATGGCGATGAGATTCTTCTTGATGGAGAACTTGGTAGCAATGAAGGCGCAAGGTATCCAATGGAATGGAGAGAAAATAATTGGGATAAAGATATGCTTTCTCTGTATAGAGAGATTGGAAAAATAAGAGAAGAAAAATCATTTTCTTATGATTCAATAAACATTCTTCCTCTAGATTCAAAAGCCTTTGCTATTGAAAGAATAAGAGAAAATAAAGCTTACATTGCTGTAATAAATAGGGGAGAAGAAAGGACTATTAGCCTACCTTCATTTTTGTTACCTGAAGGAGAAGCAAAGGTTATTCTTGGGAATGCTAAGATTACAAAAGAAAAAGATTACTCAATTAAGATTGAGAATAAAAAATCTATTGTTATTGCTATTGAGTAGATGAGTTGTCTTTTTTTCTCTTTATGCTCAAATTAATTATAGAGGAGACTTATGATGAAAAAAACAATTACACTGTTACTTGTACTCTGCATGTCTTTGTCGCTATTTGCTTTTAGTGCGAATGAAAGTGACTACATTTTCTATGTTGAAAATGATTATCAAAAGGACTTTGATTATCTTTTATCTTCTTTAGATAGTGCAAAAACAAATGATGAAAAGTCTGAGATTTTATGGAGATTAAGTAGAACAAAGCTAACTCTTACAGATGAGAATAAAGAGAATATGAGCAAAGAAGAACTTCTTTCTTCGTATGGTGATTACTCATCTAACGATAAGCCAAAAAGCGATGATAAATCTTCTGCTTTCTATTACGCTTATTCATCTTTAGAGCTAAAAGAATCAGCTAATGCTTATCATTGGCTAGCTTCTGCAGTAGGCAGGTGTGGTCAAGTTCATGGCGCTCTAAATAGCTTATCAAAGGCTAGTGGTATGAAAAAGCTTGAAGATAAAGCCCTTGAAGACTTTGGAAAGTTTAACCTAGAAACAGATAGTTGGTATGTTCTTTCTATTCTTTATAGGTCGCTTCCAGGTTCTCCAATTAGCTTTGGTAATTCTAATTATGCTATTTCATATATTAGAAAATGTATCATGACACAAGATAATGCTAATAGAACTAACGGTACTAATTATCTTGAGTGCGCTGAACAACTATATAAGAGAGATTGGAGTCAAGGTAAGCGAAGTAAAGAATTTGCTAAAATGCTTAAATTATATGAGAAAGCTATAGAAAAGAATGAAGGTGCAACAGAAATTAATAAGTATTATGAAGGATACCTTTCTAGTACTGGAAATCAGTTCTATGTAGCTGCTTCATTATCTTCTATTTCTGACAGACAGGAAGCTATTAGTATGCTTGATTATGCTTCGAGATTAATAGAAGCTAAACTCAAAAATGCGAAGACAGAATATAGCAAAAATAAAATGCTAGAAGAAAAAGAAAAGATTGATAACACTCTTAAAGAGTGGCGTTAAAATAATCTTTTTTTACTTTTTGAGGGAGAAGGGTAATAAATCTTTTCTCCCTTTTTATTTTTGTTCTATTTCACACTTTATTGAGGTTTTTGCAAAAGTAAAAAACATGAGCATTAAGCCTAGTTTTAACAAGAAT
>SAMEA104315422__coassemble_284_pt1 | contig 27767 bp, 21 predicted proteins | sample SAMEA104315422__metabat2_low_PE_015 | metagenome-assembled genome bin SAMEA104315422 (sample SAMEA104315422) | gut metagenome | biome: Monkey gut; feature: monkey-associated habitat; material: faeces | place: China | collected 2013
TGAGGCTGCGCACCTCATTTGATTTTATTATCTTTCGTGCAACAGCCCCTTTTTTCTTCCCCTATTTTATATTAAAATCTACCTATGATATTTCCACTTGAAGAAAAACTAAAATACTCAATCCTTTCAATATTTTGTCTCTTATTCTTTTACTCCGTTTATTTTGTAAAAATGATATGTCAAAAAAGAAAGGGCATACAAACAAGACAAATAGGAAAAAGAAAAGAAAAAGGACTTCATAGAGTTGAAGTACTTATGGGCATAGCTACATTACTTGCTCCATTTTTTGAGATGCTTTCCATCTGTTTTAATTGGTCTTATTTACCACCTAGTGCTCGTTTTACAGGCTTTTTAATTGCACTGTGTGGAGATATTATCTTTCTTCTTTCCGTTTTAGAAATGAAAGATAGTTGGCGGGCAGGAATACCAGAAAAAGACAAAACAAAACTTGTAACAACAGGACTCTATAGATTTAGTAGGAATCCTGCTTTCTTGGGCTTTGACTTAATGTATATTGGCCTATTCTTGATGTATTTTAATCCTTTGAATCTTGTATTTTCTCTATTTCCAATTATTATGCTCCACCTTCAGATTCTACAAGAAGAAAAATACCTCACATCTATCTTCAAAGACAGCTACACTGAGTATAAAAATAAGGTCTTTAGATACCTTGGAAGACGATAAAAAGAGCCCTTTTTCGGGGCTCTTCTTAATATCAGAAAACTTTATTTAAGAGATTTCAATAACTCAATATGTTCGGTACTCTTTTTGATTACCTCTTCAAATTCAGCTTTCTTCATCTTTTCTTTTTCGATAGCTTCGCTCTTAGCATGAGAAATAAAGTTTTCATTTGCTAGCTTCTTTTCACTTTGCATTAAATTAGCTTCAGCCTTAGCTTTTTCATTTTCTAGTCTCTTTATCTCACCATCTACGTCGATAGCATCACGAGCAAAGATAAATGCTTCAAAGCCTTGACCATGAGTTGGGAACTGAGAAGCAACATCTTCACTGTTGTCTTTATCGATGATAAGAGAAGAAGCGTTGATGAAGGATGCAATTATATCTTTCTCTTCTTCCAAGAATGGAACAAATGGAGAATCTTTATCTGGTCTTACAACAACCTTAATCTTCTTTTCTGGTCCAATAGAAAGAGTACTTCTAACAGCTCTTACTGCCCTTACAATTTCCTGAAGGTAATCCATGCTCTTGTCTGCTTCACTATCATTCCACTCTTCTTTTACTTCTGGGTATGGTGCAACAATTACATCACCCTTATGGTTAGGAAGCTTTTGATAGATTTCCTCTGTAATAAATGACAAAAATGGATGCATTAAGCGCATAGATATCTCGAGGATATCCATAATGATAGAAACCTGAATATCTTTTTCTCTATCTGTTCCTCTTAAAAGCTTTTCTTTGCTTGCTTCGATATACCAATCACAGAAATCATTCCAGAAGAAAGAATAAACAGCACTTGCAGCTTCGTTAAAATGATAGCCTGCCATAGCTTCATCTATTGTTTTAATTGCTTTATTTAAGCGTGAATAAATCCATCTATCAGGAATAGATAGCATTGATCTATCAACCTTAACAAGCTCTCTGTTTTCAAGATTCATAAGTAAGAATCTTGTAGCATTCCAAATCTTATTGGCAAATCTTGAGCCAAGGCGGAATGAAGACATGTCAATTTGAACATCTTGTCCTTGTGCTGCAAGGTAGCAAAGTGTGAACTTTGTTGCATCAGCACCATACTCATCGATAACTTCAAGTGGATCAATACCATTGCCAAGACTCTTACTCATCTTACGGCCATGAATATCTCTTACAAGACCTGTTATGACTATATCTTTAAATGGAGCAACTCCTAAGAATTCCTCACTTGCCATAATCATTCTACTAATCCAGAAGAAGATAATATCATAAGCAGAAACAAGAGTATTTGTTGGGAAGAACTTCTCAAAGTCTGGTGTTTTTTCTGGCCAACCAAGTGTGCTAAATGGCCATAGCCATGATGAGAACCAAGTATCAAGAACATCTGTATCTTGATGCAAATTCTTACTATGACATTTTGGACACTCTACTACATCGGTACGAGAAACAATCATCTCGCCACAATCGTTACAGTACCATACAGGAATTCTATGTCCCCACCAAAGCTGACGAGAAATACACCAATCTTTAATTGTTTCCATCCAATGGAGGTATGTATTTTCCCATCTCTTTGGATAGAAGGCAATGTCGCCATTTTTCCATGCATTAATGGCCTTATCTGCCATGCCTTTCATTCTAACGAACCACTGCTCTGAAAGATATGGTTCGACAACTGTATGACAACGATAGCAGTGACCTACATCATGGTTATAATCTTTCTCACTTAAGAGATAACCTTTCTCTTTTAGCTCCTCAGCAACAAGCTCTCTTGCTTTTGCTGCTGGAATGTTTCTATACTTTTCAGGACAATTATCATTAAGAGTTCCATCTGGATTTAAAACGTTGATAGCTTCCAAATTGTGGCGTTTTCCACATTCCCAGTCGTTTGGGTCATGAGCAGGAGTAATCTTTACCATTCCTGTTCCAAAGTCCTTCTCAACAAAGCTATCTGCAATGATTGGAATTTCTCTATCTGTTAATGGAAGACGTAACTTCTTTCCTACGATAGATGTATATCTTTCATCTGTTGGGTTAACTGCAACAGCAACATCACCAAACATAGTCTCAGGGCGTGTTGTAGCAACTGTAATCCATCCAGAACCATCTGAATATGGATACCTTACATCATAGAGTTTTCCAGGAACATTTTCATATTCAACTTCATCATCAGCAAGTGCAGTACCACACTTAGGACAATAGTTTACAAGATAGTTTCCCTTGTAAATAAGACCTCTTTCATAAAGTGTAACAAAAGCTTCTCTAACAGCCCTACTTAAGCCCTCATCCATAGTAAAACGCTCATGGTCCCAATCACATGATGAACCAAGCTTTTCAAGCTGACGCTTTATTATGTCATGATGCTTATCTTTTACTTGCCATGTACGCTCTAAAAACTTTTCACGGCCTAAATCTTGTCGTCTTAATCCCTCTTTTGCAAGTTGACGCTCTACAACGTTCTGTGTAGCAATACCAGCATGGTCTGTTCCTGGAACCCAAAGAGTTGGAAGTCCCTTCATTCTCTTATATCTAACGATAATATCTTGAAGATTATTGTTAAGGGCATGACCCATATGTAAGACGCCCGTAACATTTGGAGGTGGCATCACCACAGAGAAGTGACCTTCTCCACTTCTAGGAGCAAATTCGCCCTTTTCTTTCCATTCGCTATAAATACGATCTTCAAATTCTTTTGGATTGTAAGTCTTTGTTAACTCTACAGCTTTCATCCGATCCTCCAATTGTTCAGAATTTTATCAAATAAAACAAATGGTAACAATTACAAGATGCAAAGTGTGTAGCATTTAATAAAAAAAGAAAGGTCCTTGCGACATTGCAAAGACCCTAAGAAAATTAGTTTTCGCTACTTTGAGTACTATCTAAAGGCTGTAGCCCTTTTATAGATATATCTACGTTGTAGCCTTTACTATCTAAGTATTGGAGTATTTCCTCAAGTGAATAATTGTCTAAGCTCTCTTTATTGGATACAAATCTAACGTTGTCACTCTCAGCATTAACGGTGAAAGATGGGAGGATATCACTTGTTTGATTGCTATTTGTACCAAAAAGCATAAAACCACCAACAAAGATAAATGTTGCAGCAGCAGCTGTTGCAATCATTGAAGGAATGCTCATCTGAATCTTTCTTCTAAAGATGCTTACTTTGCTCTTTTCATTGAAGAACTTATTATCAAGTTTCTTGTAGATAGCATCTTTATTTCTATTTAACTCTTCTTCAGAAAATGAATCAGATTGAATTGTCCTATCTAAATTCTCCATAGAATGAAGAAGATTACGACAAGTTGCACAATGTGAAAGATGTTCTTCTACTTGAGTCTTATAAGGCTCCTTTAACTCCCCATCTAAATATGAAGAGAGCATCTGTAAATCAATACACATCTTTTTCCTCCGAAGTAAGCAAACTCTCGAGCTTATGTCGTGCCCTATGAACTCTTACCTTTACATTAGTTTCAGAAATTCCAAGTACCTTTCCTATAGCTTTATAATCCAAACCAGAATACTCCTTGAGCTGAATTACAAGCCTCAAGTTCTCCGGGAGTGCCTCAACAGCACGCCTAACATTCTTTCTCTCCTCTTCTTCGATGACAGCGGAAGCAGAGTCTGTATAGTTGGCTAGCTCGCTACCTGGCATCTTCTTCACCTTCTCAACAAGCTGAAGCTCTCGTTTATTATGCTTCAGATGGTTGAGGGAGAGATTCTTTGTTACTCTTAAGAGCCAATACTTTGCATCATCCATTGTCGGGAAACTCATATTCTTAACATAGAATCTTTCAAAAGTTTCCTGAACAAGGTCCTCCGCAATCTCTTGGTTATATACAATATGCATCGCAACTTGCATAAGCAAAGTGTAATTTGTATCGTATACTTTCCTAAAATCGTCCCTATTGGTACTTTTTATTTCCATCTTACTAACAATTATCCTATATAAAGGTTACACAGTTTTTTCGAGAACAGGTCCTTTTGGTGTATCTTTTACGACATAACCCAAAGCACTTAACTCATCTCTAATCTCATCAGCTCTAGCCCAATTCTTCTCTTTTTTGGCTTTTGCTCTCTCTTCGACAAGCTTCCATTCTCTTTCGCCACCAACTCTTTCTTCGTTCTTTGCTTCGATTTTATCGAGATCCAAGCCAAGAATCTTATCCATACTATAGAGGACAGAAAGCTTTTCTGAGTCTGTAACCGTATTATCTTTTAGCATCTTCCACATTGAAGCAAGTGCTAATGGTGCCATTAAATCATTGTTCATAGCATCCATAAAGTTATCTAAATAAGCCTTAGCACCTTCTGAAAGGGTCTTTGCTTCACCGCTCTTTTTCAATTCAGATACAATCTGGACAAGCTTTTCTCTTGCACTCTTAGCATGGTCTAAAGCTTCCCAAGAGAACTTAAGTTGTGTTCTATAATGTCCAGAAAGGCAGAAATATCTGTAGTCTAATGGGTTATAACCATGCTCAACAACAACAGGTAGAGTTAAGAATTCACCACTAGACTTACTCATCTTACCTTTATCGTTAAGAAGGAACTCTCCATGGCACCAATAATTGACCCACTTTTTGCCTGTTGCGGCTTCACTTTGAGCTATTTCATTAGTGTGATGAACAGGAATAGCATCAATTCCACCACAGTGAATATCGAAATGCTCTCCTAAGTACTTCATACTCATAGCAGAACATTCAATATGCCAACCAGGGTAACCTCTGCCCCATGGACTATCCCACATCATAGCCTGTTCACCAAACTTCGAATTTGTGAACCAAAGGACAAAGTCCTTGCTATTTCTTTTATTTCCATCAACTTCGATTCTAGCTCCACTCATCTTATCTTCTTGCTTTTGGCCTGCAAGCTTTCCATAGTCTGAGATAGTATCGATTGAAAAATAGACATTTCCACCGGCAGTATATGTATGGCCCTTCTCTTCAAGGACTTTTATTAGTTTTATCATATCTTCTATATGATCTGTTGCTTTACATACAATTGTTGGTCTAATTATATTCAAAGCCTTTTCATCAGCAAAGAAAGCATCTGTATAAAACTTGGCTATATCCCAAACACTTTTGCCTGTCTCTCTACTTCTTTTTCCAAGCTTATCTTCTCCGTCGTCACCATCGCCTGTTAAATGTCCGACGTCTGTAATATTCATAACATGCTTTACTTTATAGCCATCACTAAGAAGAGTTCTTTTTAGAACATCTTCAAATATAAATGTTCTTAAATTACCTATATGTGCATAATTATAGACAGTAGGACCACAACAATACATCGATACCTGACCTGGCTTAATTGGAACAAATTCTTCAACTTTTCTTGTCATCGTATTGTATAACTTCATATGTGTCCTCCTAATTTTATTGACATTGTCGTATTATATTTATTTTCTCATCCTTGATAAAGTGATAGAAAAGTGGCCCCACACAAGAGGCCACAAAAAACACAAGAAATCCTTATTCTTAGAGAGTATATGTAGCTCCAAGGAAGAATCTGAATGCAAGATTAGATAAAGAATATGTTCCATAACTAGGATTTTTCTTTAAGCCTTCTGCATTATTAACAAAATACCAAGAGAATCTTGTTCCTAAGTTTAAGTTTACGTTCTTAGCTACACTAAATGTACCAGAAGCCTCTAAGCCTAAACCAAGAGCAAGGTTGGTATATCTCTTTTTTAAGTTCTCATCATTACCTGTATAAGAACAATACTTTCCATACATCATGTCTAAACCAAGAGCGCCATTAATCTTTACGTTCTTGTTAACACGATAGCTATACTGAGGTGCAACAAAGAGAACAAAGTTTGCTCCTGTAGACTCTGATGCTTCAGACTTGTTGTTAGTATTTCCAATACTTGTTTTTGTATCTGTGGTTATTGATGCCTTTCCAAAAATATCAACACCAACATTAGCCTTTAAAGAAACATCCTTGGATAGACCAAACTCAGCTGTACCTGCAATAGAAAAGCCCTTATTTAAGTTCTTAGTGCTAATTGACTGATTAGACTGAGTATATTTCTGATTTACTGGATTTAAAGAATATCCCATATTAAGACCAACACTAATGTTATTCTTTGATGCAGCTGAAAGACCAGTTAGAACAAGAGAAATAACAACAACACAAACTAATAATTTCTTTTTCATATTATTTTTCCTCCATAGATAAGCTAAAGATGGAAAATGAGAATGTCAATAACAAATTACTTATATATCTATTCGAATTTTAACCGAAAACTCGTTGTTTTGTTTGAGAGAAAACTCAACTTCGTTATTTTCATTTTCCATCCTTATTGTCGCTTTAACCTTAAAATACATATAGCCCACAGCTATGGTTATTCCATTTTTTTCCAAAGAAAAAACTATGTCTTTCCCATTTTTGAGAGTAGCTGAAATCCACTTATAGCTAATGGAAAAATCCTCGCTCCTTTTTATTTTTCCATCAAGAAAACTCTTCTTAATTGTATTTTTGAAGACAAAATCTCCAAGGCTTAGTTTAACATTTAATTTGTATTCATAATCTCTATATTCATCTAAATATTTTGGCTCCTCTTTCATTTTAACTTCACTGAGGTAACTTAATTCTTCATTCTTAATTTCTAGACCATAATACATATCCCACTCTTTGCTATTTTGAGTAATGGCTTTTACTCTTCCCTTTCCAAATGAAAATGTAAAAATTGAAAATGAGATAGAGGCTTTAGCCATAACCGAAAAGGATGAAAACGACGAAAGAGAGGAAAGTACAAGGAGTTTAATATTTGGATATGTAAAACTAAAAAGAGTCCAAATACGATCCTCATCTATTCTGTTTATCCTTTTAGTTTGATAACGATAATCTTCTTCCTTTGAAACATATAAGGAGGAGACAGAAAAGCGTTCAAAGGAAGAAGAAAACCCTAACCCACGATTAGACACAAAAAATTGAGAAGTACCAAAAAGATTAAAAACAGTAATGAACGAGTCAGTTTCGTAAAAAGTTTCCTTTTTACTTGCTGTAATGCTCGGGGTTAGGGAAGCGGAAATAAAGGGATCTTCTATTAAGCCAAATAAACCGCTTTGGCCAATAGAACCAAAACTAAAATAGGCTGATTTTATAGCTAGATTATCCTCTTTTAATGATATTTTGTTTAAAGGAGACGAAAAACCACACACCCCAACACTATTAAGTTCGATACTAATAGAGCTCAAACTGAACAATGCTAGAAAAAAGATAATAAAGACTACAAAAACGACCTTCATATTATATAGAACGCAATATCGTGAAAAAATGTCAGCGAAATTTAATTTTTTCTTTTCTTTTTTTAATATGTGGAGATTTTTTCACTTGTGCTATATCATCCATAGATAGTTGTTAATAATCTAAGGAGACATGAAGATGGTTATTTTGACCCTAAATTGTGGTAGTTCTTCTGCCAAATATCAGGTATATGATTGGGACAATAAAGATGTATTGTCTGTCGGCGTTGTTGAGCGTATTGGTCAGGAAGAATCAACTATAGAACAGAAGTCTAGAGGAAAAGATGAATTTGAAGCTACATTCTCTTCTCCAACTCATGCAGAAGCTATCGACTATATATTAAAGATGCTTCAGGATCCAACATATGGTTGTATTAAGGACCTTTCTGAAATTGGAGCTGTTGGACACCGTGTACTCCATGGTGGAGAGATGTTTAAGAAGTCAACTCTTGTTACAGACGAAGTAATTGAAAAACTTAAGACTCTTATTCCACTTGGACCATTACATATGCCAGGAAATATCATGGGCATAGAATGTGCTAGACGTTTAATGCCAAATGTTCCACAGGCAATTGTTCTAGATACAGCATGGCATCAGACAATGCCTAAAGAAGCATATATGTATGCTGTTCCTTATGAATGGTATGAAAAGTACAACGTTCGTCGTTATGGCTTCCATGGAACATCTCACCTCTATTGTGCAAAGAGAGCTGCTGTTCTTCTTGGAAAGAAAAATGAAGACACAAACGTAATTATCCTCCATATCGGCAATGGTGCATCAGCTTGTGCTGTTAAGAATGGTGTTTGTATTGATACATCAATGGGATTAACTCCACTTGAAGGACTCGTTATGGGAACACGTAGTGGTGATATCGACCCAGCTGTTATTCCATATATCTGTGCTAATGCAGGCTACTCTGTTAAAGAGATGGATACAATCCTTAACAAGAAATCTGGTCTCTTAGGTCTCTGTGGAAAATCAGATAGACGTGATGTAAGCCAGATGGCAGAAAAAGGCGACGAAAAGGCTCAGCTTTGTGTCGATATGGAATGCAGAAGAATTAAGAAGTACATCGGTGCTTATGCAACACTTCTTGGCAGAGTCGATGCTATCGTCTTCACAGCAGGTGTTGGTGAGATGGGTGAAAATGTCAGACTTGGTGCAACTCAGGGTCTTGAATTCTTAGGCATTAAGATTGATGAAAAGAAAAATGACCTTTCTCATTGCAGAAATGCAGAAACATGTATCAGCGCAGACGATTCTAAGGTTAAGATTTTTGTTATTCCAACAGATGAAGAACTTGTAATAACAGAAGATGCTTATGCTCTAATGAAGGGAACATATGATGTTCATACTTCATTCCACTACTCTTTCGAAGATCCTAATTATGTTAATAAGGCTAGAGAACGTGGTCTTGTAAATAACCTTAAGAAAAAGCCAGAAATTGCATCTATAATTGCATATCCACCAAATAAAACAAAATAAGTAATGCTTTAGGGTACTCGTAGGGGTACCCTATTTATTTTGTTTTTTCAAATATAAATTTATTATTTTTATTCCTATATAGGAATTCTATTATCTTTTATTAAACATATTTTTCTATTTTTTTGTTATATAGATATGGAACAAGAAGAATTTGAAGAACTAATAAAAGAGAAATTTCATATAGGTTATCTTAGGCCTTATCAGACGCTAATAATACGTCATATTCTCGACAATCAAGATGAAAACAAGAGTACTAATATACTTGCTTCCCTTCCAACAGGGAGTGGAAAGAGTCTATGTTTCATGGCACCAATACTTCTTACCGAAGGAATAACTATTTGCCTCTATCCCCTACTTGCGCTTATGAGTGACCAAGCAAATAGATTTATTTCATCATCTATTTACCCTGTTATTTTAAAAGGAAGAATGACAAAAAAAGAAAGAATTGAATCATTCCGTCTACTCAAAGAAAAGAAAAGTAAGGTAATTATTACAAATATTGAGATGCTTTCTTTTTTGATAAAAAGTAAAGAGATAGACTCTGTAAAAGAAAAAATCGAAACAATCGTAATTGATGAAGTACATACTCTCCTAGAATGGGGCGAGAGTTTTAGACCTTCATTTCTAGAAATAGATAAAATACTAAAATACTTAAAACCTAAGAATATATTTGCCTTTAGTGCAACAATAGATAAAGAGAATGGGAAAAGGATTATAGATAAAGTTTTCAATGGTGTTAAACCATATATAGTTCATGGGTCAAGCGACAGAGAGAATATTTTTTATCATTCACTTAGAACTCTATCTATAAAGAGAGATATCTTAAGCATCTTAAAAGATAAAGCATTACGACCTTCCGTTATCTTCTGTAATAGCAGAGAGAAAACAGAAGATTTAGCTTTGTTTTTAAGAAAATACAAATATGATACTTTTTATTATCATGCAAAAATGGGCAATGAAGAAAAGAAAACAATTGAAAAATGGTTTATGGAATCACAAGACGGAGTTCTTGTTGCAACAATTGCTTTTGGAATGGGGGTCGATAAGAATAATATACGATCAACTATCCACACATATATTCCTACAAATGCATCATCGTTTCTACAAGAATCAGGAAGAGCTGGTAGAGATGGGAAATATGCCTCGTCATTTATGCTATATTCAAATGATGATAAATCTGAACTATTAGAAATATTTAGAAACAAAAGCTGTATAAGACGCCAACTTTTAGAGAGAATGAATGAAGAAGTCGAAAATGATAGATGTCTAATGTGTTCTCATTGTGTAAACGATGGCCTATATTCATATGGAGAAAAAGAGATACTCTCTTTACTTAATTATTATTTTATTATTACACAAAAGGCCTTGATACGTTCACTTCTCTTTTGGACACCTCTATCGAGAAAATATTCACTAAAAGATTGGAGTAAAGAAGAAATAGAAAAAGCTATAAATATTCTGATTTCAGAAAAGAAAATAAAAAGAATGGGACCATTTTTAATTAAAGAAAGAATAATAAATAAAAAATAAAATGTTTTATGTATTACGTATTACTCTTGTAAAAAAATCATTCATTCTTACAAATAAACACTTTATCTATTTTTCTAATGGAAATAGAATTTATCCATGATTGAAAAACTACACCCACTTTACCCTTCTTTATATGGAAATGATTGTAATGAAAAAGAATTAGATAATCGCTTTTTATCACTTATCGGAAAGCATAAGGAACTTTTTGGCAATAGTTCACCAATGCTTTTTTCTGCTGCAGGAAGAACTGAGATAGCAGGTAATCATACCGATCACAATCTAGGCCTTGTTATAGGTGCCTCAATAAACTTAGATACAGTAGCAGCAGTGACAAAGAGAGATGATACTATCGTAACATTTATAAGCGAAGGTTTTCCTCTTATTACTGTTGATATTTCAGATACAGAAGTTAAAGAAAATGAAAAGAACACAACTAACTCATTAATAAGAGGAATAGCTAATGGCTTTATAAAAAGAGGCGTTAAAGTTGGAGGATGGGATGCAAATGTCTCTTCAACAGTCTTAGTTGGCTCAGGACTTTCTTCATCAGCTAGTATTGAAGTTTTAATTGGAGAAATCTTCAATTCGCTCTTCAACGAAGACAAATTCTCACCTATTGAAATAGCTAAAATAGGACAATATGCAGAAAACATCTACTTTGGGAAGCCATCAGGACTACTAGATCAAGTCTCATGCGCTAATGGAGGAGCTGTTCTAATAGATTTTAAAGATAAAGATGAACCTGTTATTGAGTCTTTAAACCTCGATTTAGCTTCGTTTGACTTAGCTATGGTCATAACAGCAGTTGGAGATTGTCACGCATCTTTAACAAATGAATATGCAGCAATACCAAATGAAATGAAAGATGTAGCTCATTTCTTTGGCAAAGAAAGCTTAAGAGAAGTTGACTATAATCTTTTCTTAGAAAACATAAAAGAACTCAGAGAAAAGCTTAAAAATGACAGAGCTATTCTTCGTGCATATCATTATTTTAGCGAAAATGAAAGAGTCACATTTATGAGGGAAGAGCTAGAAAATGAAGATATCGACACATTCCTTTACAACGTAAATGAGTCTGGTATTTCTTCTTTCTGTTACCTTCAGAATGTATATCCATCAATTAATACTAAAGAACAAGGCCTTTCCATTGCCCTATTTTTGAGTCAGCAAATCTTAATGGGCGAAGGTGCATCACGTGTACACGGTGGTGGTTTTGCGGGAACAATTCAAGCCTACGTTCCAAAAAGACTACTTGAAAAATACATTTCAAAAATGGAAAGCGTATTTGGAAAAGGATGCTCTACAGTTATTTCAATCAGAAATAAAAGCGTTTGCAGATTATTATAGTATTCACTAATTTGATTTTAAACATTAGAATCCATTTTTTATGAACAATAATGAGACAAAAGTAAACGGAATTACTGAAGGCGTAATTTGGAAGCAAATTCTACTATTCTTTTTTCCTATAATGTTCGGCACGCTTTTTATGACGCTCTACAATACTGTAGACGCAATCATTGTTGGCCAATTATTGGGAAAAGAGGCTCTTGCAGCCGTTAGTGGTGGCACAACCATACTTGTTAATTTAATTATTGGTTTCTTCACAGGAGTTGCTAGTGGAGCAACTGTTATTATTTCGCAATTCTATGGAGCAAAAGATGATGAAAAGGTATCGAAAAGCATCCATACAGCAATTGGTCTTTCAATTATATTTGGTATTGCCATTTCTGTCGGTGGATATCTGCTAACAGAACCTCTTTTAAAGCTAATAGATACGCCACAAGATGTAATACCATTAGCAATAGATTATCTACATGTTTACTTTGGTGGTGCACTCGTATTAATTGTTTATAATATGGCTTCTGGAATATATAGAGCTTTTGGTGACTCTAAGCACCCTCTATGGTTCTTAATTGCTGGCGCATTTGTGAATATTTTTTTAGATATTCTATTTATTGCTGTATTTAAGAGGGGTGTTAGAGGTGCTGCAGAGGCAACTGTTATTAGCCAAGTAGTATCTGCATTCTTAACTTTATTATTTTTGTGCCTTAGAAAAGATTCATGTAAGTATTATCTAAGGCGTTCATTAGATATAGATGCTTCAATGCTAAAAAGAATGCTTGAGATAGGTCTTCCAGGTGGTATTCAATCAATAATGTATAATATCTCTAACATGATTATACAAACGAACGTAAATCATTTTGGTACAGACACCGCTGCAGCATGGGCATCGTACAATAAGCTTGACTCAATTTTCTGGATGATTATCAACGCATTTGGCATTGCAGCCACAACATTTGTTGGACAAAACTATGGTGCAGGAAAAATCGATAGAGCTAAAAAGGGAGTAAAAATAAGTCTATACATGGCAGGCTCTGTTTCAGTAGTAATGACTGTACTATATTTAGCTTTTGGCCAATATGCTTTTAGGCTATTTACTTCAGACGAAGAGGTAATAGCAATAGGAATGAGGATTCTTAGAACAATAGCTCCAGTATTTATCCTCTATATTCCTATTGAAATTCTTTCTGGAGCTTTAAGAGGTGTTGGAAAGACATTAGTCCCTACTCTTTTTACTGTCTTTGGTATATGTGGACTAAGGATTGTTTGGTTAAGCATTCCATTCTGCAGAGCATCAATAGAAAGAGTAATGTTATCTTACGCCATCTCTTGGGGATTAGTATCAATACTATTCTTTATTTACTACAACTCCAAAAATGTATACAACGAAAAGAGAGCTCAAAAGAGCTCTCTGTAATTGCATCCTATAGATTTTGCATTGCTTGGTTTATTTATAATTTCATAGAGGTTCTTAGGAATAGGAACCTCTATATTTAATAATGGCTCTACAATAGTATTAAACTTTGCAGGATGCGCTGTCGATACAACAATAGTTGCATCATCTTTAAAGTAATCTTTTCTAACTCTTTCGCCACACGCAGTATGTGGACATATTACGTGTGAGTAATCATCATATGTCTCTTTAATTGTGCGCTGAATATCGCTGTCTAGAACCGAATAAGCAGAAACATTGTCTCTAAAAAGAGAGAACTTTGGATATAAATCAAAGAGCCTCTCCATGTTAGAAGGCGCACCAACATCCATAGCGTTAGCAAGTGTTTTTACGCTTTCTCTTGGTTTATACTCTCCACTCTCAAGATAATCTGGAATAGTTTTATTAGCATTACAAGCAAGAACAATCTTTTTAATTGGGTATCCCATCTCTTTAGCCCAATAGGCACCAGTTGCATTACCTACGTTGCCAGATGGAATGATTATTGTTGGCTCTTCGCCATATTTAAGTAAAAAGAGAGAAGAAGCATAAGCATAATAAGCCATCTGAGGAAGCAGGCGTCCTATATTAATTGAGTTTGAAGAACTGAGGAAAGAAGAGTATTTTTCATCCATAAATGCCTCTTTAACCATCTTTTGACAGTCATCAAAGCTACCATTAACCTCATAGCTTTCGATATTTTCTCCCCAAGTTGTTAGTTGTGCACGCTGTCTGAGGGCGACTCTATCTTTTGGGAAAAGCACCTTAGCTTTAAGATTCTTTCTCTTATAGAAAGCTGCAGCAACAGCACCACCTGTATCACCACTTGTTGCAACCAAAATTGTCTTTTCTTCTCCTTTTTTCACTAATAAACGCTCCATTGTGCAAGCAAGGAATCTTGCACCAAAGTCCTTAAAAGCACTTGTTGGACCATAGATTAATTCCATGAAGACTTTTTTATCTTCAATCTCTCGAAAAGGGAGAGGAAACGAGAAAGCATCATTACAAATATCTAAAAGTTCATCTTCAAGCTCATCACCTTCAAAAAATGGTTTGATAGCACTATATAGAGCATAGCTAAGACCGTTATCAAGTGTAAAAGAGGAAATATCATGAGGAAGAGATTTTGGAACAAAAAGACCACCATCTGGAGCTAGACCTTTTAAAATTGCTTCCGAACAACTAAACTCTTTTCCGTTTTTATCTCTTGTTGAAACATACTTCATACCCTTTTCCTCCTTAAATCTTGGATCCTAAATATGCGCTTAGTCTTAATATATCTGCAAATATTCCAGCCGCTGTTACTTCAGGACCAGCTCCTGGTCCCTGAACAACTAATGGCTGATTATGGTATCTACTTGTTGTAAATTGTATTACATTATCTGTACCTTTTGCTTGGCTAAATGGATGAGAGAGACTAAATTTTCTTAGGCCAACTGAACACTTACCCTTTTCAACTGTGCCAACATAGCGAAGTGCCATTCCTTCTTTTTTTGCCTCTTCAAATAGAGAAAAAATGCCATCATCCATTTCACTTATGCGCGATATAAACTCATCTTTTGAAATATTTCTTAATGGCTCAGGAACGAGAGATTCAACTGGAATATCATCTGTTTCAACTTTATAGCCAAGCTCTCTAGCAAGAATTACAGTCTTTCTGCAAACGTCCATTCCAGAAAGGTCATCTCTAGGATCTGGTTCTGTAAAACCTAATTCTTTGGCTTTAAGAACAAGAGAAGAAAATGGAACTGTTCCATCATATGAGCTAAAAAGCCAGGAAAGTGTTCCAGATACCATTCCTTCAACCTTCTCTATCTTATCGCCTGTCTCTCTTAAGTCTTTGAGTGTAACAATAATTGGAAGACCTGCACCAACTGTTGTTTCATATAAGAATTTCTTTCCAGTTCTTCTAGATGCTTTAAAAATAGCTTCATAGTTATCAAAAGGTCCAGAAGGAGCCTTTTTATTAGGGGTAATAACATGGAATCCACTTTCAATAAATGACTTATATTGCATAGCTCTTTCCATACTTGAAGTCGCATCAACAAGGACAAAATGTGGATAGTACGAAGCTTTTATATGAGAAAGGAATACCTCTTCATTGTAGCTAATAGCATATTTATCCATCTTTTCTCGCCAAGACTTTAGGTCTATACCTTCATCTGAGAGAAGCATTTTAGTACTTGTTGCAATACCACGAACTCTGATATCTAAATCAAAATCTCTTTTGAGTCGTTCGCTCTCTCGTCCTATTTGATCTAATAAAGTCCCACCTATATTGCCTGGCCCAAAGAGACCCAAAGACAATGTCTGGGCCGACATGAAAAATACAGCGTGGAGCGCTCTCTCTGCCTTTACAGCATCGTGAGATGATATTACTACGCTAATGTTACGCTCACTAGAACCTTGAGCAATAGCTCTAACATTGACGCCAGCACGAGCGAGGGAAGAAAAGAATTTTCCAGCAACACCTACACGACCAGGCATTCCTTCTCCAACAACAGCTAGAATTGACAGATCATTTTCAACTTCAATGCTCGATATTTGATGGCTATTAAGCTCTTTTTCAAACTCTTTAGTTATTGTTTCTTTAGCTTTTCTACTCTCTTGATACGGAATAGCAATACAAATTGAGTATTCACTTGAAGCTTGAGATATAAAGATTACGCTTATCCCTTCATTTCTTAGTGCTGTAAAAAGTCTTGAAGAAACACCAGGAACACCTGACATACCAGAGCCTTCAACGTTGATAAGCGAAATATTATTTACAACAGAAAATGCCTTAACCCCCTCTTCGCACTTCTCATCTTCACGCTTAACAATTGTTCCCTCTTCTTCTATATCACCCCAATACCTGAGAGAAAGTGTTAGCCCCGCTTTTTCTGCAGGAATAAATGAATGAGGGTGAACAACAGGAGCGCCAAAGAATGAAAGCTCTGTTGCTTCAGCATATGAAAGAGAACGAATTATATGAGCATTAGGAACATCTTTCTTTGAAGCTGAATAAAGAAGTGACTTTTGGTTCCAAAAGGTTAAAGGAGCCTTTAAAAGAGATGCTATCAAAGAGGCGCTATATTCACCCCATCCCTCGTCATCTCGCTCCCTACCTGAGGCATCCTTATCGTCATCGCAATAGATAAGCTCACCTGCAACTAATATAGCCTTCTTTCCTTTTATAAGAGATGGATCATCTAAAATAGCTTTTGGAGTCAAAACTAAAGTTGGAACGCCCTCTTCTTCAAATCGTTTTGAAAGAATGAGAGCAAGAAAAGTGCTTGATAAATTTTCAAGATATTCAGAAGATCCACCACTTTTATTTGAAAGAATAGATACAGCTTTCAATACGTCGCTGATTTTCTCAAAAGACATCTCTATTTCTTTGCTTACAATAAGTGAATTCACTTCAGAAAGAGATGAAACAACGAGATCAAGCCATCCACACTTCTTCATCTCGAAGAGATTCCATAAGTCATCTTCCTTTTTGCTTGCTTTATCTAATAGCTTAGAAAAAGATAACTCAGGGCTTAAGGGAGGAGGAAGGACAAATATCGAGGTATCTTCAGCCGAGCCCTTCTCTATCATTATTAGCTTTTCTATTCCCTTCTTAGTAGAAACCATCGAGCCTTCTAACGCATGAACTCGAATACTCATAAACTCCTCCTCGATTTAAAAAAATAGGACCCCTTTTGGAGTCCCATCTAACTTATGGATAAACTATCCCTAATTATACAACTTTCTGGACTCTTCCTGCTCTTAAGCAACGAGTGCAAACTTTAATAGTTCTTGGAGTACCGTCAATTAGGGCCTTAACAGAAACAATGTTTGGTCTAAACTCACGCTTTGTAGTAACACCAATGTGCTGTCCAACACCACCCTTCTTCTTAGGCTGACCTTTTCTTGTTACAACTGAACCAGAAATTGTACCTTTTCCACAAATATCACATCTTCTAGCCATTTCTCTCTATCCACCTTAATTAATAATCACATTTATTAGACGGAACCTTTGTCGGCATAAAAGCCGGGAGCATGGCAAAGATATGCCGTCTGAACACTAAACAAATATACTCCAAAGAAGAAATCTTTGTAAATAGCAAAGAGAGGAAAAACTCTAGAGAATAGAACTTTTTATCTTTATTTCTGTTTTATTCAAACAAAAACACTTAATTCGAATCTTTTACAATCTTCATTAGTGCTCCATATATGTAAAGCTGAGAGGTACTAATAAGGCCAGTCTTATTTATTATCCTTTGCTTAACTCTTGAAACTGTCCTTTTTGTTACACCTAATGTATCTGCAACTTCGTCATCTCTTAGACCAAAGCCTAAAGCAAGAAGCAAACTTGTCTCTCCTTTTGAAAGTTTCTCATATGGCTTATTAAATGGATAAGTTCTCTTCTCTTTCATTATTTCTGATAACTTATCTTTCCCTTTTGTAGCAAACTCTACAAAAGGAAAAAGCGCAGAGATTAAGTTTTCTTGGTATTTAAATGGATAGACTATAACTCTTGCTATTTCATTTTTCTTTTTTATTTGAGTTATGTCATAAGCAAAACCAAAAAGATTAGTTGGACGCAAAATAATTACATCACAAAGAGGAATCTCCTCACACTCTCCTATCCTGTAGACAACATAATCAAGGCTACTATCAACAACAAGCTCGCTTATATTTCCCTTCACAACAACTTTTTTGCACATACTATATAAGCGTTGTTTTCTTAAAATATGTCAAAATTTAAGAAAGTTTAATTTTCATATTGACGCTATTATTACTTTTTCTTATACTCCTCTAGTGTTTCGGGATGTCGCCTAGCGGCTATGGCGCCTGCTTTGGGAGCAGGATATCGATGGTTCGAGTCCATTCATCCCGACTTAGAGTCAGAATTGAAAAATCAGTTCTGACTTTTTTTCAACAACTAAACACAAACTAATCTATTCTGAAATATGAAAACCCCTATTTTTTGACAGAAAAATTATAGAGAGGAATGGAAGAAAAAACCTATAGATTATTCCTTTTACGCATCTTTTGTAGCTCATCCTTTAAAGCGGGTCTTCTAGGATACTTAATCAGAAGCTCTTTAATATGAGATTCAACAAAGGCTTTTCCTTCATTATCTAAAAGCAAATCCTCAAGAGTGCTAGCATATTGCCTATAAGAATCTCTTCCATCAAGATATTTTTCATTATCGGAAAGAATGTTCTTATATGCATTAAGAGCCCTTTCAGGAAAAAGCTTTAATAACTTACGGCCATATTCTAGATTATTTATAGAACTATTTTTCTCAAACCAATCCATCAGATCAGAATAAGCTTCAATGCTCTCAAGAAACATTGGCATGATAATGGTCATAGAAGACGATTTTTTTAATTCTTCACAAATATCATTCCATTGCTCTTTTGATACCAAAGATTCCAATTCTTTTATACTATCGAGATTGTATTGAATAGTTGAAATGATATCAGAGTAAAGCAAATCAATCAGCTCGTTATTCATGTCATGTTTTGAGTAGATACTTTTTAGTATCAAGAAGCATTCTTTATTTCTTCTGTATTTTGATAGAATGCTTTTTATAACATCGATACACTGTTGCCATTTACCACTATCATTGAGCCTTCGAGCGAGTATTGTCTGTGCAGAAGGCAAGTCCAAATGATTCATCAACTCTTTATCAATCTCATCATCATTGCACTCTAGTACCGTCATCAAATTAACTACTCTTTCTACAGGATAAGCAAAGACTTCAAACACATCTTTTTTAATAGAATCAAGCTCTTTCTTCGCAAGATTCTTATCTTTGACAGTAAATATTAAAAAGTCTTCATATATAGAATACGAATCAGAACTAGATAATCTTTCTTTGGCTTCGCTTACTATCTCCGTCTTGTTTTCTGCATTGGTATAAGCTTTATTCATTATACTTTCTATAGAAGAAACTACGTCAGAGATGGAGCCATAACCATTATCATCCAAATAATCGAAAGGAATTTCATCAAGAATGTCAGATACAAGGTTGAAAACTTCAATGCAATTTTCCACCTCTTTTGTAAGAGGTGCAATCTTTTCTTCGAGAAGATGATCTAGCCCATAGATGGCATCACCTATCTTATCATCATAGTAAGAGTAGCCGTAGTAGTAGTGTTCACTCTCCATATCATAAATATAATTTAAAGCACGATTTAAAAGAGTTGTAAAATAAGAGTGGTCTATCGTCTTGGAAGGAAGAACTTTGACAATATCATCCATTAATGAAGGATTATCAACGACAGCATCATAAAGCAACTTCTTGACAGTTTTTTCATCAAGAACTTCAATCATTTTCTCAATGCCATTCAAGGTGGTTGGAGCTTTAGATGTCTCTTCATTAATAGATTTATCTTTGTTTTGGTCATCCATATAGTAAAGAACAGCAGCTTCATGCTTACAATACTCACCATCCTCAGCATATGGGCAATCACATTCTATATCTAAAAAATCAGCGCCATCAAAGCAAATCGAAACATTGTAATCACAAGAGCCTTCAACAACTGCTCTACAACAACCGTCCCTGAGCTCAAACTCTTTGACTGCACCAGATTTATAATAATCCAACCCTCTTGCAAGAATTTTTGAAGGAAATAGCTCTTTCCAATTAACAGACATTTTCTCTTATTCTCCTAAATAAAAAGCAACACATTTTTAAAACCAAAGTATAACAAAGAAGCGAATATGCTTTACATCCTTGTTATTATAAGTTTAAACCCTGGAATTCAGAATAGTCTCTGATTTCGTTTTTATGTGTTCTCTGACAAACTATTCTATTCTAAACTATTAGAATATTTACAGAATAAGTTTACGCAAGCTTTTTAATATTGATTGTCTAATCATTTTTGACTAGATTGATATCAAGCAAGTCATTTTTGATTAGTTTGGAGGTTTAATGGGATATATTTGGGAAAGAAAGAATTGGAATGAATTCACCTTTTCATCAGAAAATATAGAAAAAGCTTATAGTCTTTATCAAGAAAGAAAAACTATTGCAGATAGAATCTTTATGCCAATGGAAAGAGATTATCTAAATAAAATACAAGCCCAAAGTCTTTCTGAAAACATAGTTTCCTCACTTGCAATAGAAAATGAGAAAATCTCATATGATTCTGTATACTCATCAATCGCTAAAAAACTTAATTTGGAATTAGCCAATCATTCAAATAACGCATATTCTGAAAATGTATCAGATATAGTGCTTGACGCCATCCATAATACAGCAGCACTCACAGAACAAAGAATAAAAATGTGGCATGAAAAACTCTTTAAAGATTTGGCAGGCCCTAAGCCATCTAATATTGGAGAATACAGAAAGGAAGCTGTCTATATAAGGCATATAAGTGGAAAACTAGACGAGATAACCTATGAGGCAATACCTTTTGGGGATGTTCCATCTGAGATGAATAAGCTCATCTATTTCATCAAAAATAATCATGAATATAATGCTCTTGTAAAAGCAGCCATTGCATCTCTTTGGTTTATTATAATTCACCCATTTGAAGATGGTAATGGTCGTATTTCTAGGGCAATAAGCGACTACATAATCTCTTCGGAAACAAAGGAAAGCTTCAGAATATATAGCCTTTCTTCTGTTATCTTGAATCAAAGAAATGAATACTACAAGGAGATTTCACAGATAACAGAGCAATCAGAATCAAATGATATAACCTCATGGCTTGTATGGAACATTAATGTTGCCACAACAGCAATAGATAATGCCATTAATAGTTTTTATAGGACAATAAAAATATCAGGTTTTATTTCAAACCTTGATCCTTCAATCTTCAATTCAAGAGAGATCTCAATGCTATATAAACTTGCAAACAAAGAATTCTTTGGAAAGCTCACCTCTTCAAAGTGGGCAAAGATTACAAAAAGCTCTCAAGCTGCAGCAATCAGAGATATTAGGCACCTTGTAAAAGAGGGTTATCTTGTTCCAACACAGGAAAAAGGAAGCGAACAAGGTTACTATTTCAATGAAGATATATTATAGAAAGGTCAGAAATGCCCATATTCTCCACAAATAGCAAAATAAAGGTAAAAGCTTGATACTAAAAACAAGTTTACTTGACAGTTAAATTTTACAAAATTTAAATATAGTAAAAATAAATTAGGTATAAATATATTTATGGGAAGACATAAAGAATTACAACAAATACAGCAATCATTAAAAATAAATAAATCTACGGCTATCCTGGTTTATGGCAGAAGAAGAATTGGAAAAACTAGTTTGATTAATGAAGCTTTAAAATCTTATACGGGAATAAAAATTGTCTATACTGCTATACCTGACGAAATAGAAAAAAATACATTGAATTTATCGAAGTTAACAGGTTCTATTTTAGAAGAACCCTGGATGAATTTTTCAAACTTACAAGACTATTTAACCTATATATCGAAAAGAAAAGAAGAAATAGTTCTTGTATTTGATGAATATCAAGACATTAGAGGAAAAGATGAAAAACAAGCATCAATCATAGATGCCTGCTTAAGAGACTTCATAGACTACAAAAAAGATAATATAAAATTAATAATATCTGGAAGTGCCATACGCATATTGCAAAATCTTTTAAGAGATAACACAAATCCTTTATTTTGGCGTTTTTCCTGCGTTATAAACTTGCAAGAGCTAAATTATATCGAAGCAAGCGAGTTCTATAAAAACTCTAGTATAATGGAAAAAAATAGGATATTACTCAGTTTTTGGTGGTTTACCAAATATCCTTTCTTTAATTGATGAAGAAAAAGGTTTAGTAGGAAATATTGAATCTCTTCTTCAACCAGAAGGTCTTGCAAGATATTATATTGAAACAGTCCTCTCTACAGAAGTTTCTGCCATTAATAATGGAAATATTATCGTCCGGAGAATTGGAAATGGTAAAAAGCACTACAGAGAAATAGAAAGCACTATACAAGAAGAAAAAGCAAGAAAACAACTATCAAAAACATTAAATGAATTGATAGAGTCACAACTAATAGAAAAGCAATATCCAATTAATAAACTAAATGATAAGAAGAAAAGCTTCTATGTTATCAAAAGCAATCTTCTTCGATTTTGGTTTGCATATTTGGATGGTTTTTCTGGGATAATTAATGCATCTGCCTTTTTTGAAAAATATATAGCACCAAGCTTAAAAACATTTATCAGCTATAGATTTGAAAATGTAGTCAAACAGTATTTTTCACTTCAAAATCGTCAAGATATCATATCAATAGGCTCCTATTGGTATGATAACAAAGTGGATAAGAAAAATGGCGAGTTTGATATTGCTTTAGAAACAATAACTGGATATGAAATCTATGAAGCAAAATATTATGAAAAACCTATAACTTTAGATGTAGTAAAAGAAGAACTTGATAAAGCTTTGAAGATTGAAGGAACAAGCCTGAACGATTTTGGAATTGTCTCTGCTTCTGGATTTGAAAATATAAAGCTTCCTATAAAAACAATTTCGGGGCCAGATTTGTATGCTGTCAATCCCTAATGCTTTGTAATATATCAACACCTTTATACACATTAAAAAAAATGCTTCGCTCTTTGACAAACCAAGCAATATCGGATTAACAAAAAATAGAATGATAAACATCAAACTCTAGTTTTGGTTTTCTATCTGGTGTCAGTAATCCATTCGTCTCTTGCATAACATCTGTAAGCTGTGTATAGCAAAAACCAGAGAGAACATTATCTTCTTTCACTCTATCTAGAAGATTACGCAGTCTTTCAATAAAAGCAGAAGTGTCGACGACCTTTCCATTATAGCCCCAGGTATCATCTCTACCATCTGAAAAAGCAATTCCCCCAAACTCTGTTAAGATTATAGGCTGTCCCTTATAGGAAAAGCCATCTGCATAAAGCTCTCTTAAGTCTGCTATTCCATTAGATGCCATCTCTAGGGATGAACCAAGCCATTGAGGTACAACAGAATAATCGTGTACTGAAAGAATATCTGCACTTGCTGTTTGTTCCCAACCATCATTTGATGAAATAAACCTAGTACCATCCAACGATTTTACATAACATGCTAGCGAATCTGCAAATGCTTGCTGTCTTCTATCTTTAAGAATATTAGAAACACCCCAACTTTCATTCAATGGGACCCATGCGATTATTGATGGATGATTAAATTTCATACGTATGTAGTTATCAAGCTCTGAGATAACTGACAAAGATGAATGAGGAAAATAGCAATAACGAGAAGGAAGTTCTCCCCAAACAAGAAAACCATGTAAATCAGCATAATAGTAATATCTTGCATCTTCTATTTTCTGATGTTTTCTTGCTCCATTAAAGCCCATTTTCTTTGCAAGAAGAATATCTTTTTCCAAATCCTCACCTGTTGGTGGAGTCATAAGAGAATCAGGCCAATAGCCCTGATCTAAGACAAGTCTTTGATACAACCTATGATTATTTAGGAATATTTCTTTGCCTCTTATCTCTATGTTTCTCATACCAAAGTAAAGATAAACTTCATCCTCACCGGCATTGATAACAACATCAATAAGATTAGGATTTTCTATAGACCATTGATAATCAGATCTGAGAATATCGCAATCAGGAAAAATAAATGAAGCAGAACCTTCGCGCTCTCTCATTTTGAACTCTAACGTCCCGATTTTCTCTCCTTTTAAATACAAAGACGCTGAAACCTTATTTAAATTCCCATCAGATAGCTTTATCGAGAAGTCTGCCCTATTTCTATTGATATCGGGAGAAATCAAGCACTCTTCTACATATACAGATCCAGCCTCCTCTAGCCAAACGCTTTGCCAAATACCAGTAGTAGGAGTATACCAACAACCAAAGAGGCCACCTTTCCAGGATTGTTTACCTCTTAATTGAGATGTCGAAAGGGTATCTTCGCATCTGACAATAATTTCATTGCTTCCATTTTTAAGATACTTTGTTATATCAATTTTAAAAGAAGAAAATCCTCCTTCATGAGAATCTACATAAAGACCATTTATGTAGATTTCTGAATAATAATCGACAGCTCCAAAGCAAAGGAGCAATCTCTTTGCGTTTTTTCTATATTCAAAACTCTTTCTATACCAAACGACAGGAATATCATCTTGAATATAAATGCCACTCATTTTCGATTGGTAACAAAAAGGAACATTAATTTTCTTATCAAATTCAACGTTGCTTATTTTTTTAGTCGCATCATCGAAAGCAAAATCCCATTCTCCGTCAAGAATCACAGTATTTCTTCTGATGAAGGCTGGATCAGGATAGGAAGCTTTATTCATAGTTCAACCCCCTCTTTAATAAGCATCGATCTGACAGAGTTAGCGTCTACTTTTTGTACAGAGCATTTACTTCTTAAGGCACACGCAACAATTGCACCAGAAGCTTGCCCTATTGCACTTGCTATTCTCATAACACGATATGAAGCATGAGCTCTATGTGTACCTGATATATTCCTACCAGAAAGACATAAATTTTCAATTTTAACTGGTTGTAAGCAACCTAACGGTATATCGTAGGATTGGATTTGTACAGGAAGTCCATCACTCTCTGCCTGTCCACCCCCATTTGGATTATGTATATCTATCGGAAACGAGGCACCATGTACCACAGCATCCTTGAATGTTCTAGATTTTATTATATCCTCTGCTGTCAACGTATAAAGACCTTTGAACCTTCGACTTTCTCTTACTCCAACGTTTTGTGCAGATGACAAGACAAAGGCATGAGCGAAGCCTGGAACATGTTTTCTTAAGAAAGAGACTACTTTGTCTTTTTGTTTTTCAAGTTCAATGGAAGCAGAAGAAAGAGACTTTGCATCCAATGTGTTTACGCCACAAAGTTGAGTTGCGTTGACAAGATATGTCCCCTTTTCCACACTCGGATAGAGTCTGACAATGGAAACATTTTGAGGAAGTTCTCCCGTTTTCTCGCACTCTTTGGACTTTTCTAAATAGCGAGAACCATCGGGAAGAGGAAAATCATCCTCTTCATGGCGACAATGGAGAATACAATCAGGATCAACACCTGAAAGATGAAACATCATACTCACAGGCTGAACTAAGCCATCTTCGTCCCTACCATAAGAAAAAGGACAAGAGGCACGGTAAGCAATATACCCATCACCTGTAGAATCTATAAAATAATTAGCTTTTAACAAACTAGGGCCATCAGGTAGAAGCGCTACAATTTCCTTTATAGTATCATTTTCTACAATAACATCGATAATAGGAACTTGAAGTAATAAACGTACACCATTCTCAACCAAGAACTTTTTAAGAACACTATTTGCTCGATCTTTATCGATAGCTGTTCCTGTGTCTGGGCTTTTTATCAAGGATGCAATTTCATCACTAATTGTCCCTGGAGCAACTTCTCCCATGTATGTTGTGACATCAGAGAGCACCATTGCACCACCAACTACTCCACTCCTCTCAACAAGAAGCACATCAAAACCTTCACGAGCAAGTGTTACCGCCGCAGCTATGCCAGATGGCCCTGCACCCACAACTATGGCATCAGCGCTATCGTAAACTCCAATATCTATACTATATTTCATAAAATCCCCATAAAGGCCTCTGGCCTAGACATTAATCCAATACCAGAGGCTTATTCAGAAAACTTACTGCTGGCTATACCAAGCATTTACGTCCTTAGCAACTTCTGCACCGCCCTTGTTCTTCCACTCAGAAACAAATGCATCATATTCAGTAATTGGTTTTATACCAGTCACAAAGATAATTTCATTGTCGATTACGAGTTGATTAAGGGAAGCTCTATATTTAGAAAGAGACTCTGGTGTAGACATATTAGCTGTTGGTGAATAGACTGCATATTTGTCGAATTCTGCATTCGCAGCATCGAATGCTTTTCCAAGTTCTGCATTTCTTCTTGTTCTTGCCATCCACATGTCAGCATAATCTTTCTCTCTTATACCATTGAGATACCACCAAGCATTTCCTCTTAATTCAGAGAAGATAGGCATGATTGGCTCATAGTGATTTCCATCCTTTGTAAATGTCTCGCCTTCTGTTCCAAGAGTAATGTATGTGAATGTTGGTTCTGTGAGCTTTGCATTCATGAGCTTTACAGCATCTTCTGGATGCTTAGCATTCTTAAGAACTACAGAGACGTTATTCAAGTACTTGTTTGCTCTGATATGTGCTACCCCATTTTCATCCTTCAAAGGCATTACATAAGTAACTTCTGCTTCTGGAACATTTGCGTATAGAGCAGGAACCTGTGTTGAAGCTTCATACCAGTTAGAAGGGATAGCAAATACCTTTCCTGATGTAAACTTCTCATCAAGGTTAACTTTCTTATTGATTGCGATGTCTGCATCAATCAAACCTTCTTTATAAAGACCAGAAAGCCATGAAAGATACTCTTTATATTCAGGCATTTCAACATAATGCTTTAATGTGCCATCTACATCATTCCACTCAAAATAGATATCAAATGCTGAAATTAAAGTTTCTGCATAAATACCATTTGGACTACCTGCTGCCATTGCAGAATATGGAATCATATCTGGATATGCTTTTTTGACAGCTCTGAGGACGTTTGCGAACTCTTCTTTAGTCTCTGGAACAGCAAGGCCAAGCTTGTCGAGAATATCCTTTCTCATAAGAATTGTTGACTCAATATTAGCCCTTTCATTCATCATTGGAACACCATAGATCTTGCCATCGTATGTTGTAAGCTTCCAAGTTTCATCGCTTATAACACTCTTCATTTCTTGGCCATACTTTGCAAGAAGGTCATCTAAAGCCATGAATCCATTTTGTCCAACAAGTGCACGGAAATCATCTGGGCTCATTCTGACGATATCATAATCAGCTCCAGAAGCAATCTCGAGACTCAATCTCTGAAGTGGATTGTCTTGGCTATTAATAGAATACTCAACAGTGTAACCTGTTTTTTCTGTAATTGCCTTTGCTGTAGGGTCAGCATTGACATCTACGTTGGCAATGAATGTTCCCATTACCTTCAGCGTAGGCTTTTCAGTAGAAGTAGCCTCTTTCTCTCCTGTTGCATAAACAAAAGATGTAAGAGCCCATGAATTTTGTAATGAAAAAGTCAACGAATAATGTAATGAAA
>SAMEA104315422__coassemble_286_pt1 | contig 27647 bp, 24 predicted proteins | sample SAMEA104315422__metabat2_low_PE_015 | metagenome-assembled genome bin SAMEA104315422 (sample SAMEA104315422) | gut metagenome | biome: Monkey gut; feature: monkey-associated habitat; material: faeces | place: China | collected 2013
ATAAGAAGTAATTACTACGCTATATAGTTCATAAAATGTTGAAACCTTTACTTAATTATAAAGTTTTCTTCAAGAACACTCTTTTCATGTCCTTCTGATTCTTTGATTGTTACTTTTACAGTGTATTCACCTGCATTAATAGGAGCAGTTTCTGTGTATGTGTTATCCTCTGCATCTTTTGCCTTGAAAAGAATAGAATCAATTTCATTTTCATCGATTGAAGCGTTTGTCTCTGTCCTTATTATCTTGTTTTTGTCTATTGATATTCCAGTCTTATCATAAGTCTTATCGATTGAATATCCTTCTTCAAATTGAATTGCAGGACTCATTGGAATCTTTTCTGTCCTTTTGTGGCCACATTCTGTACATGTAAATGTTCTTACACCCGCTTCTGTCGTTGTTGCAGGTTTTGTGACAACACCGTCATTCCACTTGTGTTCTTCTTTTAATGCTTCATCCTTGTGTTCGCAAGTGGCTTTCTTTACATGATAAGTATCATCTAATATCTGCCACTTCTCTTCGTATGTATGCTCATGTGGTGGAAGCTGTTCGTTCTTACAGGAAACTGCAAGACATGCGATAACAAACAAAACTAATAGTAGATATATAGTTCCTTTCTTCATAGCTCAATACTCCTTTTACTAATTATTTACTCAACTAATATAAAAAACAAGTATAATTTAAAAAGTTACAAGTAAATTTATAAAAATTATAAAACTTTGCATGGCATAAAAGATGAATTCCCGTCTTCCGTCGTAGTACTATGAAAGTTCCGGAGTAGATTTTCCCCTGTCCCCAACAACCTGTATTTCTGCATTAATAATTCCTTATCTGATAAGGATTTCAGTGTCATTGTCCTATGTGGATACCCCAAGGACTCGACGGTCTTGCGTAGGCTTTTACCGTGCTCAATGTAAAACGACACTGCTGCATGTACCTGATCTTCTGAATAGACATGGGAGAGCTTCTTCTCCTCTCGTCCGTCATCCTTCACTTCACCTTTCTCTTCATATCCCCTGTACCAGCTGTCCAATGTGTGCTGCTTGTTAGGATACCCAAGTTCCTTGATGACCTTGGTGGCTTGCTTGCAATACCTGATGTAAAGATAGATTGCCTTCTACTTCTCTTCCTTTGTGTACTTTGCCAAAACCCTTTTCCTCCTTAAGAAAAAGTCTAGGATTTTGTCCGCAGTCCAGTTTTTCTATAGCTCGATTATTTGGAATCTTTTATTATTATACTATGTTTAATTTCTACCCCATTAACTTAATATTGCTAATAGTACTAATGATTCCTTCTGTTATTTTCTTTTCAAAAGAAGAGAATAAAGAAAAAGATAAGAAAGAATACAAAACATTTTTGGAAAAAGTCGAAAGCGTGGCACGCTATGGAACTATGTTCTTTTATGTTGTGAAGGTAGAAGAAAGTCGAGGTGACTCCCTTTTATCTTACCTTATTCCTCTTACTTTCCTCGTTTTGTATATTCTTGTTTGGATAATAATGAGAAAAGAGGGTTCGCTTTTAAGAAGTATTCTTTTATCTGCGCTTCCATCTTTGATGTTCATTTCTTCAGCTATTATTGATAGAAACTACATACTACTGTCATTTGCTATTCTATTTGCTATTTGCCATATTACAGTCAGCGTTCAAGATGCACTTAATTAACTTTTTTATTAAAGGAAAGCGACATAGATGTGAATATTTTACTTACCTCTAGAGGAATATCGAAAAGAGAACAATTAAGCTCTCCATTGAACCACTTTTGGTAAAGCGTTGTTAGACCACCAGCAAAGTAATAAATGCGAATCTTAAAGGCTTTAGACTCTCTTATCTCTAGAGGAATAGATTGATCCTTCTCCATATACTCAATAAGAATCGACATTAGTTTCTCTAAAAAACGGCTAGAGCCTGGAGTTTTTATTAGCGTTCTGTAATAGTCGACATCCTCATTTAAAAATAAGCTTACCTGAAGTAAAAGAGGAGCAGGATTAGAAAAGAAGTTCTCTAGCTCAAAGCCATTTAATAGCTCCATCATCTTATCAATAACTTCATTTTCTATCTCATCTAATAAATCTTTAAGACATGAATAGTGTGCATAAAATGTAGCACGATTAATGTTTGCTTCATTAACTATTTCTGTTATTGAAATATCTGACGGATCTTTTTTTTGCACAATTGTCAAAAAAGCCTGTCTTATTAGTCTTTTTGATCTAAGTGCATTTTTATTCAACTTCTTTTCCATACACACAGTTATAATAATTTTTCAAAAAAAAGCAACTACTGTATTAAATTAATACTAGCGTTTTAGTTTTTTATTTTATCTTTTTCCTCTATTTTTTTATTATAACTTTTTATATTTCAAATAATTAATTAAAAAAATAATTAAAATTCAAACATTTGTTGAATTTTGTTCTTTTTTCCAAATAAATGTTAGAGCAATCCTTTCTTCTATTGAAACAATACTCTCTTTTAAGTATTTTTCCTCCTGTAATGTGAGGAGCTATGAACACTAAAAAAACTAGCAAATTTCAGACAGTACTAATGTATGTTGTACTATTGGTTATTTTTATTGGTTTGTTTTTTCTTTTGAGATGGTTCTATTCAACTAGAACTGAGAGTACATATACTCGACCTACATCTCCTGTTGAAGTTGAAAAGCCTAAAGTAAGAACGATTCAAAAGACTGTAACCTTCTCTTCTAACGTTTCAGCAGATTCAATAATTCCTGTCACACCGTATGTCGAAGGAACAATTATTGAGTACTACGTAAAAGAAGGAGACTACGTCAACGAAGGCGACGTAATTGCCAAGATTGATCCAGAGCCATATGAGCTACAGTATGAGCAAGCAACAAGCGCTTATCTTGGATACGAAAGCTCATTCCAGAGAATCGAAAAGCTTTATAAGACAAATTCTGTTTCTCAGCAGGATTACGATACTGTTAAGGCACAGCGAGACGCTATGAAGGCACAGATGGAGCTTGCTAAACTCCAACTCTCCTACACTGACGTTGTTGCTCATACTTCAGGAACAGTATTAAAAACAATATCTAGTAAGGGAAGTACAGCTATTAAGGGTACTCCAATAGCAACAATAGCTGACCTATCTGATTTAGTTATAAATCTAAACTTAGGCGAAAAGTACTACGCTTTCTTTGCTAATAATACTGAGGATATCTCAATCACAGTAACTAGACCTTCTACAAGCTATTCGGAAGAGCTTACTACAACAGCTTCAATTAAGTCTGTTTCTCCATATGTTGATCCTACTAGCAGAAACTTCAAGCTCTACTTAACTCTTGATAATCCAGAGGGATTTAACCCTGGCATGTTTGTCAAAGTTAATATCGTTCTTGATACAAAAGAAGGCTATTCAATTAATAGAAGAACAATTAAGCTCGACAACTCTGCTTACTACGTAGATGAAGCATCTATGACAGCTAAGTATCTTGATTTGAGCGATGCATATATGAACGAAGAATATGTTCTTCTTCCTAGCGGATACGAAGATAAATCCTTTATTTCAAAAGGCCAGAATTCTATCTTTGAAGGTCAGGCTATTTCTATTGTAGAGGACAACTAATATGAAGCTTACTCGTTATCCTGTTGCACACCCAGTCATAATTGCTATGACACTCCTAGCATTAGGAGTATTTGGCTTGATGGCTGTAGGCGATACTAACACAGAATTCCTTCCAGATATTTCAAACCCAATGGTTTATGTCTTAACAATTTATCCTGGTGCATCAAGCCAAGATATTGAAGAGACTGTAACAAATGTTCTGGAAGATGATTTTGTTACTCTTCCAAACTTTAAGAGTATGTCGTCTCAATCTATAAACAGTGCTTCTATTGTCTCTGTAACATATCAAGATGGAATAGATCCATATGATGAGATTGATGAAGTCAGAAATAGAATTGATGACTTAATCGATGACCTTCCTTCAGGTATTCAAGGTCGTCCTTATGCTCTTGTTGGTGGTACATCAATGCTTCCTATCGCATCTTTTGTTGTCGAAGCAGAAGGTGACGATATAAACGCAATTGGACAATACATTGAAGATACAATTAAACCTCAAATCTCACAGATTTCAGGTGTATCTACAATCACAGTAAACGGTGCTAAAACAGCAACTGTTGATGTTAAGTTAAAAATGGATGAGCTCAATAGCAGAGGAATCTCTCCTCTTACAGTCTATCAAATGCTTACCCTATCTAACTACTCAATTCCTCTTGATTCAGTTACATTTGCTGGTTCTTCAATTGATGCAAAGTTTGATTCCTCATATTCATCCCTTGAAGATATAAAATCGCTCACAATAGGCTACTCTTTAGATGGAGGTCTTGTAAGACTTGAGGATGTTGCTGATGTTTCTCTTGTCTATAAGAGTGATGATTACCTTGTTTCAAAAGATGGCAAAGAGGTAATTAGCGTCGATGTATGTAAGCGTAGCGATGGTAATACTATCGAAATAACTAACGCTATTAAAAAGATTCTTGCTTTAGAAGAAGAAAAGAGCGGTGGTGCTCTCAGCTTCAGCATGGTTAGTGATGACTCAACACTTGTTAACTCATCTCTCTCAACTGTAATTCAGTCTGGTGTTATGGGAATAATCATCGCAGTATTGGTTATTTACATCTTCCTTTCTGACTGGAAAGCAACAATTATTATTGGTTTATCTATCCCACTATCAATCTTCTTTACCTTCATTGGTATGAACTTGATGGGAATTACAGTTAACCTATTATCTCTATCTGGTATAGTTGTTGCTCTAGGTAACATTGTAGGAGCTGCTATTCTCGTTCTTGACCAGGTATATAGATTCTACCAAGCAACAGATGAGAACGGAAAAGCACTATACAGTGTCAACAACTCAATCTTTAAGGGTACAGATGATGTCATCGGATCAGTAATGGGATCAGGATTAACAACAATTGTTGTATTCTTACCTATTGCTATGATGACTGGTCTTGTTGGTCAGATATTAAAAGATGTATCTATAACATTCATGCTCTCTCTTGCAGCATCACTTCTTGTTGCTATCATCTACATCCCATTCTTCATGAAGAAACTTTTGAAAGAAGATGATAGTAAGAGAAAACCAAAGAGAGAAAATATTATAATCAGAGGACTTAATAAGCTAGAAAAGCAATATGCTAGAAGCCTATATTTTACAGAACGTCATACTCCATTTATGCTTCTTGCTGCATTCTTAGTTCTAGTATTAAGTATCTACATTCTTCCTAACATGCAGTTCTCATTCATTCCAAGTACAGATAACGGAGACTTCTACGTTAACGTTAGTTTCCCTGAAACTTACTCAGTTGATGATACAAAAGCTGAAATGGATAAGATTGAGACATTGATAAAAGAGATGACTCCTGAATTAAAGACAGACGTAGTCTTCTCTGGAAAGGACATGTCTCCTATGTCACAGGCAAAAAAGAACACAGGTGCTATCCACGTAGTCCTCGTACCTGTTAAAGACAGAGATAGAGATATTCACGTTATCATGAGAGAGATACAGGAAAAGCTATCAAGTAAGATTCCTGATGCTACAATCAGTGTAGAAAACGGTGGTTTCGATAGACTTATTAGCCTTGTTTCTAATGGTGGTGGTTATGGTCTAACTCTTGTTGGAGAAGATGAAGATGCTCTCTATAGCGAAGCTGAGAGAATTGAGAAAGAACTTCTCTCCTACCCTGAAGTTATGACAACATCTATCAATGCATCTAATGATACTAAGACAGCTGTCATCAATGGAACATATGACTATTTAACAAGTCTTGGAGTTCCAGCGCAGGAAGCAGGCCTTACAAGTGCCCTACTCTTCTATGGTACAGATATTGGTAAATATACAGATTCCTCAACAGATGATAGATATGATATCCATCTATACTCTGACGTACAGGATGTCCCTTTAACAGAAGATCGTCTTAATGATATCTCTGTATATTCTCTTGCAGGCGCAGAGATTAATCTTGGTAGTGTTTCAACTCTTTCTCTTGATGAAGGATTAAGCCAGATTAACCACGATGACAGAGCAACAAGTCTCTCAATTACTGCTACCCTTACAACAGAGAGTACAGATGGAGTCACAAAGAAGATTAACCAATACTTAAAAGAGAATCCTCTTAAGAGCGGTATAACAACTAAGACTAGCGGACTTGGAGACCTTGTACAGTCTAGCGCAGCTCCACTTGTACAGGCACTTTTAATTGCTATGTTCTTGGTTTACCTAGTAATGGTTGCTGTATTCGAACGCTTCGATCAGCCACTATTAATTATGTTACTCTTCCCATTCTGTATTATTGGTGCTGTTCTCGCATTAACAGTATTCAATTCATCAATGAGTATTGTATCTATTCTAGGTATTGTTTCTCTTGTTGGTATGCTCGTTAACAATGGTATTGTCATTGCCGACTACGCAAACGTACAGAGAAAGCAAGACAGAGAAAACCTTTTAAGAGAGAAAGGTATTGAATTTGATGAATATACAGAGACTCTCGGCTTACTCAGTTATGAGGAAGAGAGAGAGATTCTAGAGAAGGAAACAGCAGAAGGTAGTGCATCTAGACTTAGAGCTATCTTGATGACAACTCTAACAACTGTTTTAGGTGTCATACCTATGGCAGTTGCTAAAGGAGAGGGAGCTGAAATATATGCACCTCTTGGCCAGGTTATTATGGGTGGTCTTACAACAAGTACATTGCTCACACTCTACGTTATGCCTATCTACTACTTCATTCTTGAAAGAATCAAGTTAAGAAGAATTTATAAGAAAAATAAGAAGAATAAAAAGACGGCTCAGGAAGCCAAGGAGAATTAATATGAAAAAAGTAATTAAAGTAAGTTTAGTAGCTTTACTACTACTGTCTTTGACAGCTTGCTCAGCTGTCTTTGATTCTGCTATCAGCGGAACAGTAAAAGATAAGAATGCATCTAGCACATCTAGTGCATCTACAGGCGGAATTGCCGACGTTATGGTATATGCATACGATAACGAACAGGCTTGGAATAACAAATACAATTCTTGGGATGGCAAGAGCGAATTCAAGGACTATAGCGTTCCTTCTGCTCGCACAGCTCAAGATGGTTCATTCTCTATCTCTAACCTTCGTTGGATGACAAATAATCCTGTCTACGGAAAAGATGCAGATAGCAAGACTATCTACCTCTTAGCTTTCCACAAGGATTATGGTCTTGAAAAAGTAGAAGGAAGAACTATTCAGTCAGACAAAGCTAATAACTTTGGTATTATTGAAATGGGAAAAGTAACAGCTACAAAGACTCTTACTATTAGCCTAAAGGATATCGAAGATAACACATCTACTGCTGTTGGCACAGATTCAACAATTTCAGATACAACAGGTTTCTCTTTCAAATATACATATGCTGATGGTTACAAGACAGGTAGCGATGGTAAGTTTGAAGATAACGTTACTGGAACAATTAGCTCTTTCACAAATGGAAAGGCAACTATTGTTGTTAAGTATAATGAAGACAACTTCAGTACAACTGAAAATGGCGTTACTACTTACAGTGTTCCAAGTGTCACTATCTATGATATTCAGACTGGTTCTGATTGGGAGTTAGATGAAGCAAAATCAAATGTTAATGGCGGAGAGAAAGTAATTGAATACGAAGGAAAAGAATATAAAGATACTGACTTAAAGTTCACTAATGCTTGGAATACTGTTACAGTTAACCTTTCTTTTATTGATGGTTCATCTGCCAACTTAGACAGCATTACTGACCCAATCTATTTCAAGTGGTCATATAATAATGGCGAAGAGTTAAAGAACGGTAATGTTACCACGACAAGAGGTTCTAGTTCTGCTACTGTTAATGTAAAGTATAAGAAAGGTATGTCTGCCCCTACTCTTGTTCTTTCTGCTTTTGATGATAGTGATACTGATGATGACAAGTGGACTTGGACAGAAAGCGAAACAGATGCAACTAAAAAGTCAGGCAATCTTCCTGTAGATCTTACAAAAGATGACCTAGATAAGGATACTATCAACAAAAAGATTTACTTCAGAAAGAACTATATTACACTTCCTGCATCTGGTATTAGTGGACATTTAATTACTAAGAACTCTGTTAACACAACAGGTGGTATCGGTGATAAAAATAACGATTATGGTGACACGTTATTACTCAGATGGACTGAAGATTCTATAAATAAAGAAAGTACAAATACAGTTGATACTTGGCTTGAAGTTGTTGCATCAACTTCTACATCGCAAGTAATTAACTATGGTTATTTCACTGGATTAGCAAGCAATCAAAAGATAAAGATTACATACGATGACGAACATCCTAATTATAAAGGAAATAATGTAGAATTAACGCTTGCATGGAAGCTTAGAGGTGAAACAACTTATAATGATGCTAATAAGGCAACTATAACTGTTAATAGCATGACTACAGCCTCAGATTTAAGTAATATCATGCTCTACAAGAACTAATAGGTGATGTGATGAAAAAAGTATTACTTATAGTACTTGCACTTCTACTCTTACTTACTCCTCTTTTTGCAGAAGAAAGCTCTTCTTATACAATTGAGGACATAAAGAAAAGCATGAGTGAAGGCAACGCAAGCTTAAGAAAAGCAAGAGAGGTGTATGCACAGAGTCTCTTGGACGTCAAGGACGCCAAAGCAAACTACTCACCTCAGATTGAAGCTCTACTCACAACAACCTATATGCCTAACCCACCTATCGGAAAGACAACTATTGGTGTTGATGAGCTATCTTCACAACTAGGAGTTACCATTCCAGGCGCTGTTAATGGAGAATATGTAACTCTCTACAAGGGCATGGACCATCTCTATTACAATGCAGGGTTTACTATCACTCAGCCAATCTTCACTTGGGGAAAGATTCCAACTGGAGTTAAGCTTTATAGTGAGATAGCTAATATTAGAGCTTTAAGCGTTGAAGATAGTGAAGAAAAGCTTACAGCAGAGCTTAAGACAAGACTTAGTGCTCTTTGCTATATGAATGATCTCTTTACTCTTCTTGACGATACACAAACTAAGGCTGATGAACTTGTTAGCATGAGTGAAGATGCATACAAAAATGGCATGATGCTTAAAGAGGATGTCACTAAAGCAAAGATATCTGCTCTTGAGATTTCTGTACGTCGCCAGGAACTGACAAAACAGTACAATGACAACATCCAGAACTTGAAGAGTATCTCTGCTCTTGATGATTTAGATACATCTAACATCTCTTACACTGTTAACGAAGATGAGATTAACTACATATCTTCTCTTTCTGAAGATGATGTTCTTTCTCTTGTGCTTGGTCCTACAAATAAGTCTCTTATGATGCTTAAAAGCCAAACAAAAGCTTTAGAGTTAAAGAAGAAAGTTGCCTCTTCATCTTTGTATTGGAAGCCTGATTTCGCACTTCAAGTTACACTTAACTATGGAGGCTCATCACTTCCGCTTGTTGAAAAGAACTGGTATAGAACAAATGATTATGGCTTATACCTAACCTTTGCAATAAGCACAACAGTATGGGACGGTGGCAAGAAACTCAATGCTGTAAAGTATGCTGATAGCGAAGTTACTGGATCCATTGCCGATTACGACGATGCAGTAAATCAGCTTAGAACTGCAGCAGAAGAAAACTTAACTCAAATTGAGCTTAGCAAGGTTAAAATTGAATACCTTGAGCTTAAGAAGGAAGAAGCAGAAGAGAGACTTGAGCTTCTTAATACTCAATACAGTCAAGGCTTGATTTCTAAGACAGATGTACTCTCTCAAGAAATTGAAGTCAACACAGACGAGATTTCAATAATTCAAGAGAAGATTACTCTATCTCAGGCTGTATATACAATTTGCTATTTAGCAGGATTGGATGATTAACCTTTTCCTCAGGAGAAATCCTGGGGATTTATTTTCAGTTGACATCTCGCTTCTTTTTGATATCATATTGATATCTTAAAGGAGAATGGATTATGACTTATTTATCAGAAGAACAGGAAAAAATACTTAAGCCTAAAAGTGGTTTTTTAGGGCTAATTATTGCAATTATTCTTATTCTTATATCAATTGCGCTCTTTATTGTATTTGGCTTCTTTGTAGAATCTGGAGAAATGGCAATAGCAATCCCTGCAGTTATCCTTGCAGTACTAACATCTATATTTGGAATCTTTTTGTTTCCTGGACTAAGAGTAGTTAAGCCAAACGAAGCAATTGTTTTATCTTTATTTGGTAAGTACTATGGAACAATTTACGAGAATGGATTTTGGCTTGTTAACCCATTTTGCTCTAATCTCTATCCAAAGAAAAAAGATAGCTCGGCAGATAATGAAAAGAACGCAAGCCAAAATAATCAAGCTAGTGTTAACGCTTCCCCTACAAAGATTTCTCTAAAGATTTCTACTTTTGTTAATGGCAACCAAAAAGTAAATGACCTACTCGGTAACCCAATCGAGCTTAGTGCTATTGTTATTTGGAAAATTGTTAATGCTACGAAAGCTGTACTTAACTATGACAACTATTACGAATATCTATCTAATCAAACAGATTCTACTATTCGTAACATATCACGTCTCTATCCTTACGATATCATCGACGATGATGGAGATGATGACGAGGAAAGAGGAGAAAAGACACTCCGTGGCTCTGCGTCTTTAATTGCAGAAGAGATGAAGAAAGAACTTAGTGCTAGAGTTAAAGATGCTGGTATTGAGATAATTGAAGTTAAGCTTAATCAGATTGCTTATGCACCTGAAATCGCAGCAGCAATGCTACAGCGACAGCAAGCTATTGCAGTAATAGCAGCAAGAAAGAAGATTGTCGAAGGTGCAGTATCTATGGTTGAAATGGCTCTTAATAAACTAAAAGATGAAGGCGTTGTAGACTTAGATGAAGAGAGAAAGGCTACTATGGTCTCTAACCTCTTAGTTGTGCTTTGTTCTAACAAAGAAACAAACCCAATAATTAATACAGGATCTCTATACTAATATGAGCGAAAAGAAACAAGTGCCATTAAGAATAAGCAAAGAGCTATTTGATGATTTATCAAAGTGGGCAGAGGATGACTTTAGGTCCCTTAATGGCCAAATAGAGTTTCTTTTGACAGATTGTGTTAGAAGGAGAAAAAAAGGTAATAAGAAAGAGAATACAGAGAACAATTAAAAGTCTTATGGAGCAGACATGGTTAAAGTGTCTGCTCTTTTTACTCATATCAAGAAGCTAGATTCTCGCGTAAATACTCGACTATACCCTATTCTTTGCTTCTTCCTGTGCTTCTATTACTCTATCGCAATACTCGTCAAACTTCTTATCTTCTTTTTGATACTCTTTATGCTCCAAATAATACTTAATGGAGGCTCTAACACCTTCATGGAAGAGAATTGTTGTCTTCATTTCAGGAACTGCATTAAGGAGTTTCTTGTTATCGAAAATAACGCTATTAGATTTGTCTCCAAGAAGTGCGCCTTCAAAGTCATAGCCATATTTCTTACCTGTTTCGGCAAGAAAAGAAGAAGAGACATAATATGGCCTATATTCAACACCTAAGCTATCAGCAATTGTTTGATATATCTGATTCCAAGTTAAGACTTCGCTTCCTGTAATATTGAAAGCTTCATTGTATGCATGACTATTGCCCATAAGGCCCACATAGCCCACTGCAAAATCTTTTGAATGCGTAAGCGTCCAAAGAGATGTTCCATCTCCTGGGACAATTACTCTCTTTCCTTCCATCATTCTCTTTATAATTTGCCAAGAACCAAAGTCGCCATGAAGGCCAAAAGGTATGCTGTATTCAGAATATGTATGGCTAGGTCTAACAATAGTGAAAGTAAAGCCATTTTCTCTATTTCTTTCTCTTAGATAGTCCTCACATTCAATTTTATTTCTTGAATACTGCCAATACTTATTAGCAAGTGTTGTTCCTTCTGTTATAAATGGGGATGAACACGGCTTACTATAGCATGATGCAGAGGATGTAAAGATATATTGTCGTGTTTTATCTTTAAAGAGATTATAATCTCTAACAACATCATCTTTTTTAAAGGCAACAAAGTCTGAGACAGTATCGAAAGAGAGGTTCTCTATAAGGCTCTTTACTTTATCTGTATCGTTAATATCAACAACAAGGTTGTTTACACCCTCTAAACGCCTATCTTCTCTTAGGCCTCTATTTATAACCCAAACTTCCCAATTCTTTTCAACTAAAAGTTTAACTATGTAGGAGCTAATTACTCCTGTTCCACCAATTATTAATGCTTTCATAGTTACAGAATAGCACTGTTAAGTGAGAAAAAAAACAGCCACAAAATCTGTAGCTGTTATCTTTAGGAGGATTTGGAAAATGAAAAAACTTTTCGTTTTTTATTATACTACACTACTCTTTTCTAGTTTTAATATAAAAGCAATGGAGAATAGATGAAGTTTATTTCTTTTTCTACTCAATAAAAGAAAAAGGGCTATAGCAAATGGGGGATTAGCTATAGCCACAAAAAGGAGGGATTGAAGAAAAAACAATTTATGTTCGCTTTTCTTAACTAAAAGATAACGCTTTTTTTAGAAGAAATCTTCTCGATTATCTGTAAATACAATAAAGAAGTATGTAGCTATAGTGAAGAAATAAGCTCTTCCTCTTCTTTTGATAGTTTATACTTTTCAAATAAATCAGGGCGAAGTTTTTTAGTATCTAACAAAGCTTCCCTCTTTCTCCATTTATCTATTTCTCCATGATTGCCACTAAGTAATATAGAAGGGACTCTCTCTCCCATATACTCTACTGGCTTTGTATACTGAGGATATTCAAGTAGCCCATTTTCATGGCTTTCATCTTCTGTTGCCCCTTCTCTAATTATGCCTTTTTGTAAGCGACAAATGCTATCAAGAATAACAGAGGACGCAATTTCTCCCCCACTTAAGATGTAGTCTCCGATACTTATGATTTCATCCACATGGTTTTCAACTCTTCTGTCTACCCCTTCATAGTGACCAGATATGATTATAACATCACTTAGAGAGGCTAATTCTCTTGCTTTCTTTTGGTCATAAAGCTTTCCTTTGGGAGATGTTAAGATAACTTTGCTTCCTTCCCTTTTCACACTATCGAGGGCCCTCATTACAGTATCGAAACGAAGAATCATGCCTCTTCCTCCTCCGCATGGAGAGTCATCTATATGACGAAAAGAACCACCTGCATAGTCTTTAATGTCTACAATATTTAATTCTACTACTCCCCTTTTAATTGCTCTATCAATCAAAGGCAAAGTCAAAATGGATGTAAAAGATTCCGGAAACATCGTTAAAAGAGTTATTCTCATGAAGTAATAATAGCAAATGCAGACTTCTCGTAAAAGGAAGAAGAGAGTATTCTAAAAAAATGAAAAGAATCGTAACTATCCAAGATATTTCATGCATTGGAAAATGCTCGCTTACAGTTGCACTTCCCCTCATTTCTTGTTTTGGTGTTGAAACAGCTATCATTCCAACAGCTGTTTTAAGTACTCATACAGCATTTAATGAGTTTACATTCCATGATTTAACCGATGACATTGAGCCTATTATGGCTAATTGGAAAAAGCAAAATTTTCACTTCGATGGAATATATACAGGGTACCTTGGCTCAATAAGGCAAATAGAGTTAATGAAGAAATTCTTCGATACCTTTGCAGAAGAAAACACGCTAAAAATTGTTGATCCTTGCATGGCAGATTTTGGTTCTTTATATAAAGGTTTTGATAAAGAGTTTGCTTTCGAGATGGCAGCCTTGTGTAGCAAAGCAGATATAATACTTCCTAATCTAACAGAAGCATCATTTTTGCTTAAAAGAGACTGTCTTGGTGATAACTACAGTGAAGATGATATAAAAGAAATGGTAGTTGCTCTCTCTAAACTCGGAGCGAAGAAAGTAATTCTAAAAGGAGTCTCATTTAATAAACAGAAGAGCTCTTTTAAAGGCGTTGAAGGAAAAATTGGCATTTGTTATTACAACAGTGAAAACGATAAATACTTTTGGTATTTCCATAAGAAGATAGAACAAAACTTTCATGGCACAGGCGATATCTTCGCTTCAGTTTTTACAGGAGCTATGATAGAAAATTTTTCAATTGAAAACGCTTACACTCTTGCTGCCGACTTTGTATTGAAGACTATCGAATATACTATTAAAGATAAAAACCACAATTTCTACGGTGTTAACTTTGAAAGCGCTATTCCTTTTCTAGTTAAAGAGATAGAGAAGAGAAAACATCTTAATTAGTTTTACTAACTATACAAATAATACTCCTCAAATGAGGAGTATTATAATTAAAGAACAAATAGCTTATAGCAATGGGCCACAATCTAGCTTTGCCCAATCTTCTTCGAACTTTTTTATAGCATCGTCGGTACCTGGATGCTTTACCATGCTCTCTAATAATTCAGGAGAAATAGTAACTCCCCAAGCACCACCTTTCAAAAGAGTTTCAATTTGCTTTATGCTCTTGAATGATGCCCCTATTACATGAGTACTCATACCATTTTGCACAAAAGCCTTCTCTATTTCGATGGCTGTCTCTGTGCCATTACCACCGAGGTTATCTATTCTGTTTACATATGGTGCGATAAATGAAGCACCAGAGAGTGATGCTATCATAGCTTGAGAGAAAGAAAAGACAGCTGTTGCTGTAGTTCTTATTCCAGCCTCTTTTAATTCTTTTATAGCTTTAATACCTTCACTTGTTACTGGAATTTTAATAAATGTATCTTCGCCTAAATTAAAAACAATATTCTTTGCTTCGCTTAAGATCTCATCTTTAGTTCTTCCAAGTGTCTCTACATGTAAGTCTTTGTTGCCAATAATTGATCTAATTGCTCTAAGTGTTTCATATGGATTACGTCCTTCACGAGCCAGAATGCTAGGATTAGTTGTAACACCATAAACAGGATAGTTTTCCCAACATGATTCTATCTTTTCAATATTTGCTGTATCTAAAATAATCTTCATTCCTCGATTCTATCATAATTTTTTACCACTCTGTATAGTTTTCTTTTTCATTGACTAAAGATGTGAGAAACAACAATATTTATCTGTGAATTACTATCCTGTTATTGTAGTTGGAGGCGGTGCTTCTGGCTTATTCTTTTCTCATCTTGTTAAAGAATCTTTACTCTTAGAAAAAATGGATCAATGTGGCATTAAGCTTCTTGTTACAGGTAATGGAGCATGCAACATTACGCATAGCGAGGATATAGAGAGCTTTGTTACACACTACTATGACAAAAGAAGCTTTGTGTCACCATCTCTCTACTCTCTTAGTCCAGAAGGTCTTAGAAAAGAATTTTCTTCTTTAGGTGTTGAGACATATACCCGTAGCGATGGAAAGGTCTTTCCAATTTCAATGAAGAGTTCAGATATTCGAGACTCTCTACTCTCTAAAATCAAAAATATTAAGTATAATAGCGAGGTAGTTTCCATCAAAAAAGAAAATGATGAATATATCGTCAACACAAAAGAAGAGAGCTATAGAGCAAAGATAGTTGTAGTTGCAACAGGTGGTAAGTCATTAGAAAGAAGCGGAAGCAATGGAAGTGGATATGCTCTTCTTTCTTCTCTTGGCCACACAATCATCAAACCAAGAGCTAGCCTTGTAGAAATAAAAGTTAAAGAGGATATATCAGAGTTAGAAGGAATAAGCTTAGATGATGTTACTCTTAAAATTGGAAAATCATCCTTCAATGGTTCTGTTATATTTACACACGCTGGGCTGTCTGGCCCCGCAAGCTTAAATATTTCTCATTACATGGATTTAAGCGATAGTTTAGTTATCTCTTTATTCCCATTTACCCAAGACATGCTAAAAAAAGAGAATGGCAAGCTGACAATAATTAATGGACTAAGAAATATTACATCTCTGCCACATCGTCTTCTTTCTTTCCTATTTCTTTTTGGAAAAAAGCAAATTGCCTCAGCAACAAAAGAGGATATTAAAACAATCGATGAAAAGCTAAATAGATGGGAATTAAAAATAAAAAACATCGATGACTTTAATAAAGCTATGGACACAAGAGGTGGTGTTGATACAAAAGAGATTAACAATAAAACAATGGAATCGAAGATAAACAAAAATCTCTATGTACTTGGCGAACTCCTCGATGTTGATGGCGAGTGTGGTGGCTACAATCTAAATTTTGCTTTTGCATCTAGCTATGTTGCAGCTCAAGACATCAAGAAGAAAATATAACAGAGTTTTTTCCATCATTTACCCACAGATAATCCTTCCTTGTAAAAAGCATAAAAGAAGATACTTCAAAGGTAATATCTATTTTATCATCATTTAAATATTCCATACTAGGAATGAAATATCTTTCTTCTATATCTCTATTTGCTATTGTTATGTGAGGATTGAAGTTTTTCTCATTCTTTATTTCTATTTTCTCTCTTCTTAAGATTTGGGTAATATCATTTTTGAGTTTGGTAAGTTCTTTTGACTTTTCTACATTAACAAAAATTGTTCTGTGTCCAAATGAAGAGTGTCCAGAAACGTGCAAACAAAAAGAAGGGAATGTGAAGCGAGAAAAGATATAACGTAAATACTCATCTCCAAAAGAGGAAAAGAAAGGCGGAATAAGAGTAATATGAGGTGCCGTTTTCATTCCACTAGAGCAACCACAGTTTACTCTCATCCATTTTCTTTCGCTCTCAACAATCCTATTTAATTCATCAGGAAGAATTATTCCAATAAAATAGTTATCATTTCTCTTTTGCATTATCTCTTAGTACCTTAAATGCCTTATCTACATAAAGCTTATGGGCAATAGTTACTATTATTTTGCCAACTAATTCTTCTTCAAGCGTTTTCTCTTCTCCTACACGGTCTTTTGTATTTTCCAAGCCAAAAACAGTTAAAAGAATAGCTTCGAATTCTTTTTTAAAGAACTCATAGGAAATATCTGCAGAATACTTTTTCTTTTGTATGTTGATTAATAGTTGTATATCATCAAGAGAAGCAACACTCTTTGATAGTGCGATAAATAAGAGATACGCAATCATCTCACGTGAATACTGTTTCTTTACAGGGTTATCAATGAGCTTCTTCTTTACGTAGTTACTAATCATTGACTCCGTTATTGTTATATTAAATAGAGGCTCTAAATATCTATTTATATATGTTGCACATTGGTTAAGATACAAGCCTACATCTGGTATTTCATTAAATGATGGCAGTCTATATGACTTAATTGCTTCTAAATCATTTTTCTCTAACTCTAAAAACATATGCATAATCCTGTTATAAGTTTTTAAAAAACTCTTGACAGAGTATTTAATTCTTATTTAACTATTAATAGGTTTTTAAAAAACCGATTATAAGTTTGTTATACTCTTCAAATGAGTTAATTGCAAGGAGGAAAGAATGGTTATTAACATTGTTGTTCCACAATCTAAAGAAAAAACTCTTAAACCTTTTGAGGTTAAAGATAAGTACAGTGCACTATCTCATTTTATTGGCTTTGTCTTATCTATAGTGCTCGCTCCTATTCTATTAATAAAGGGAGCTTTAGATAATAAGAGCCTAGTGGAATTAATCTCATATGCAATTTTTACTCTTAGTATGATTTTGCTCTATGGCTCATCCACAGCATACCATTCTTTTAATCTTCCTAGCGAAGAAAAGAATAAGAGGCTAAAGAAGTTAGACCATATGATGATTTCTGTCTTAATTGCAGGAACATATACGCCTCTATGCGTTTCTCTTATTAAAGGAAGAGAGGGAATAATCCTACTTAGTGTTGTATGGTCACTAGCTTTACTCTCTATTGTATTCAAAGCATTCTGGGTAACGTGCCCTTGCTTTGTCTCTTCTATTATTTATTTGGCTATAGGTTGGGCATGTGCACCAGTACTCGGAAAGCTATATAAACTCCTTACACCAAAAGGTTTTAGGCTCCTTCTTTCAGGTGGTATTTTATACACTATAGGTGGAGTTATATATGCTACAAAACTTCCATTACTTGAGAAAAATAAAGAGTTTAGAAGCCATGAACTCTTCCACTTATTTATTCTTGGTGGAACTATATTCCACTTTCTGATGGTCTATTTCTATGTTGCTTAACTTAGCTCTTTAATATATGGATACTTATCCCAATCAGGCTTTCCATTAGAGAGAAAAGCTTTTAGAGAAGAAGTAAGATTATAAGACAAATGATAGTCTTCATCTTTAAAACTTCGCCAAGATCTATCTAAAGTGGAAAAAACATACCATAAATCAGACGAATGAAATGGCATAGTATTATTAGGAGGAAGAAGGTGTGAGAAGTAATATACAAATGATTCTCCCCTTCTTCTTTTTATAAACTCTTCTGTAGCTTTTAGCATTATGCCTTCGCTAGATAAATCATATTTAACAGTGCCACAAAGAAGAGGAAAAGAATCATAGCATCCTCTTTCTATCGCCTCAAGAAATGAATACTTCAAAAAGGATGTGTTATAAACAGGTGAAAGAGGAAAAGAAATATCTTCTCTTTTCCCTCTTGCGTATTTTATATAGTCGCTCTGCAATGAAAGAATTTCCTTAGTATTAAGCCTTAAGAGAGTCTCTTTGCTTAGTCCTTTATCTTTAAGAAACTCGATAGTTATCTTCTCGGCTTCCTCGCGTCTCATCTCCATCGGAGCTATAGGGCCATTAATACCACCAAAACTAAGTAGCGTTACTGTGTATGGATTAAACCTTTCAGTTGCGAGAAGAGAAAGAATAGATAGGGCACCGGCACTCTGTCCCATAAGAGAAATTCTTGTCTCATCACCATTGAAATATGAAATATTCTCTTTTAACCAACTATATGCAAGAGCTTGATCTAATAGCCCATAGTTTCCTTCTTCATTCTCAAGTACAAGATAACCAAGAAGCCCTAATCTATATTGCGCAGTAACAACAATCACACCACTTTTAGCCAAAGCTTCCCCACTAAATTCAACTTCATAAGAGTAGCCTTGGACATATGCTCCTCCATGAAAGAAGAGCACTACAGGATACTTTCCTTCCTTTTTAGGCATCCATATATTTAAGTAGAGGCACTCTTCATTTATATTCAAATCTACATTTTGATAGAATTCTTTTTTATAGATTGAAGACTCTTCACACTCTTCTTGAATGGAAGCAGGTGGATAAGAAAGACAAGATAAAAAATCGGGAAGTTCCTTTTTCTTTGGATAAGTGAAACGTCCTTCTAGATGAGCAAAAGGAATGCCCTTAAAGAGAAAGCAATCTCTCCTTTCTTCACCCACAACGAAGCTATTTTGCACCTTTTGTATTACTGTTTTCACACTTCGATAATAAATTAGCGTCATTCAATAAACAATAAAAAGTTATCTATTGGCAGAAAAAACTCTTTAATTATGAAAAAAATCATGGTTAAATGTATTTGTTCAAGCACTGAACTAACTGGAGATTACTATGAAGTATGGTTATTTTGACGATGAAAAAAGAGAATATGTAATAACAACACCATATACACCTCTTCCTTGGATTAACTACCTAGGCAACGAGGATTTCTTTGGCCTTATATCAAACACAGGTGGTGGATACGATTTTTATAAAGATGCAAAGATGAGACGTATTACCCGTTTCAGATATAACAATGTTCCAGATGATAATGGAGGACGATTATTCTACATAGAAGATGGAGAGAATAAATGGTCTCCTTCATTCTTACCTTTAAAGACTCCTCTTGATGAATATAAGTGTCGTCATGGACTTGGCTATACAATATTCACCTCTTCTCTTAACAGTCTTGAAGCAAATTTATTATGCTTTGTTCCACTTCATGAGAAATGTGAAGTAATGAAGCTAACGCTAAAGAATAACTCTACTAAGAAAAAAACAATTCGAACTGTTGGCGCAGTTGAGTGGTGTTTATGGAATGCTCTAGATGACCAAACAAACTTCCAAAGAAACTACTCTACAGGTGAAGTTGAGATAGATGAAAAGGCAATCTATCACAAAACAGAGTACAGAGAACGTCGCAATCATTTTGCTTTCTTCAGTGTTAATGAAAATGTTACAAGCTATGATTCTGACAGAGCTACATTCTTAGGCCGTTTTAATAACTACGATAATCCAGATGGAATAAGAAGAGAGAGCCTCTCCTTCTCTCATGCTTCAGGCTGGTCTCCTATCGCTGCCTTAGAGAACAAGTTCTCTCTTCTTCCAGGAGAAGAAAAGAGCCTTGTTTACATACTGGGCTACGTTGAAAACAAAGATGATGAGAAATGGGAAAAAGAAGGCGTAATAAATAAGACAAAAGCAAAAGCATTAATGGAGCGTTTTTCGTCTCCGAGTGCTGTAGACAATGTCTTTGACGAGTTAACAGACTATTGGTCAAAGCTACTCTCTTCTTTCTCTGTTAATACAGGTCTTGAGAAGTTCGATAGAATGGTTAATATTTGGAACCAATACCAATGCATGATTACATTCAATATGTCTCGTAGTGCCTCTTACTACGAAAGTGGCATAGGTAGAGGAATGGGCTTTAGAGACTCTTGCCAAGACCTCCTTGGCTTCATGCATATAATCCCAGATAGAGCTAGGGAGCGTATTCTTGATATAGCATCTATACAGTTTGAAGATGGCTCTACTTATCATCAATACCAACCTCTAGATAAAAAAGGCAATGCAGATATAGGCGGAGGCTTTAATGATGATCCATTATGGCTTATTGCCTCTGTATACTCATATTTAGCTGAAACAAATGACTACTCTATTCTAAACGAGATGGTTCCTTTTAATAATGATATGAGTAAAGCACAGCCTCTTTTAGAGCATTTAAGACGTTGTGTAATGTACACTGTAAACAACAAAGGACCACATGGCCTTCCTCTAATTGGAAGAGCTGACTGGAATGATTGCTTGAATCTTAATTGTTTCTCTTCTACTCCTGGAGAAAGCTTCCAAACATGTTCTAATTTTGAATCTGGCAAGGCTGAATCTGTCTTTATCGCAGGACTCTTTGTTAAATATGCTAAACAATATGTTGAAATACTCGATAAGTTAGGAAAAGCAGAAGAAAAGAAAGAGATTGAAGCTGAAATTGAGAAGATGATAAAAGCTGTTGAGGGTCCTGGTTGGGATGGCGAATGGTTTGTAAGAGCTTATGATGCTTTCTCTGAAAAAGTCGGTAGCCATACCTGTGAAGATGGCAAAATTTACATAGAGCCACAAGGTATGTGTGTTATGGCACATATAGGTCTTGAAAACGGCATGGCAGAAAAAGCTTTAAAGAGCGTTGAAAAGTATTTAGACAGCCCTTACGGAATTATTATCTTGCAACCTGCATATAAAGATTACCACTTAAACCTTGGAGAAGTTTCTTCTTATCCTCCTGGATACAAAGAAAATGCAGGAATCTTCTGTCATAATAACCCATGGGTAAGTTCAGCAGAGACTATTCTTGGTCATGGAGACAGAGCCTTTGAAATCTATAAGAAGATTTCCCCTTCTTACAATGAAGATAATAGCCATATAAGAAAGACTGAACCTTATGTATATTGTCAAATGGTAGCAGGAAGAGATGCACAAAATGAGGGAGAAGGAAAGAACAGTTGGCTTACAGGCTGTGCTGCTTGGACATTTGTTAATGCTTCGCAGTTTATACTTGGAATAACTCCACGCCTTGATGGCTTAGAGATTAATCCTGTTCTTCCTAAAGAGATAAGTTCATTTACCTTAGAGAGAAAAATCGGCAAGACTACTCTCCATATTAAAGCTAATCGAGGAAAAGAGTACTCATTAGTTGTAGATGGTGAAAAGGTTGACGGAAAGATTGTTAAGAGAACAGATAAAGCAGAGCTTAATGTTTCTGTTACTTACATTTAACTCGACTAAGGTGAATACACAAATAAGGTAATTCCCAAACTAACATTCCTATCCACCCTATGGCTGAAGCAAAGGCTATTCCTTTTATGCCATAGAGTGGTAGTAATACAAAGGTAAGAATTGTTCTCAGCCCAATTTGTGTTAATGTTCCAAGAAGCGTTACTCCTGTTTTACCCCAACCTCTAAAGTAGCCTTGAGTTACATTCGTTAATCCTGGAAGAAGATAGAAAAAACACATATAGAAGAGATACTCGGAACCACTCTGTACTATTTCATTGCTATTCTTAACAAAGAGTGAGACAACTCTATCTCGGGTAAATAATAAAAGAGATGAGAAGAATAACCAATAAAGAACCTCAAGAGAAAGAGCACTTAGATAGCCACTCTTTATTCTATCGAATCTTTCCTTTCCTCTGTTTTGGGCAATAAAAATACTACAAGATGAACTTATTGATTGCTCAGGTATTAAAGCAAAAGCATCTATTTGCGCGCCTATTTGATAGCTCGCTATTCCAACGACACCAAGAGTATTAATTGCAACCTGAATAAAGAGTTTTCCTATTGGTTGCAATGCCTGTTGTAGCGCTGTTGGAAGACCATATTTAATTATGTCTATTGCCTCAGCTTTATTTAGTCTTAATTCCGAAAAAGAAGGGAAAAGAATCTTTTGCTTTTTAATCATATAAAAGAGAGACAAAAAAGCAGAAAGAACAACAGATACTACAGTTGTTAGCGCAGAACAGACAATGCCATAGCCTAGATATCCTATAAAGAATAAATCAAGCGCAGCATTTAAAATCGATGTTATGATCAAGAAGTAAAGTGGAGTCTTACTATCACCAACACTCTTTAGTGCCGAAGCTAATGCATTGTATATAAATGTAAAAGGAAGAGAGGTTAAAGATAAAACAAGATAGGCTTTTGTCATCTCGTTTATCTCAACAGGTGTTCCTAAAAAAAGAAGAATTTTGTTAATAAAAACTATTCCAAAGATAGTTACAAGAAGGCTAAAAGCTGTGCCAAGGATTAAAAGAGAAGATAGAACGCTTCTAAAGCGCTTGTCATCTTCTCTTCCAAAAGCCTCACCTAATAATATTCCAGCACCAATAGTGAGACCTGAAACAAATAATGTAAGTAGATTCAACACAGGAGATGCTGTTCCTTCACTAGCAAGGGCATTCTGCCCTATAAAGCGACCAACTATTATTGAATCAACTGCATTGTAGCCTAGCTGAAGCCAAGCTCCGATTATTATTGGGAAGGCGTGACAAATAATATTATTTATCGCCCTTCCCTTTGTCATATCACGCATTGCTTTCGGCTTTTTGCTTTCGTGCTAATTCTCTTTGCTTTCTATAGCCTTCACGAGCCTTAATAGCAGCTTGTGGCGTAACTAATGTTCCAGGTCCCGCAAGACATCCACCAGGACAACACATTATCTCTACAAGATCTTCCTTTGGAGGAATCTTTGACCATGTCTTCATGAGTCGGACTGTTTTAGCATCAATGCCGTTAATACTCATAAACGAATACTTATTCTTATCATCAACTCGTCTAAGAACACACTGAGCAACACCACCACTTTGGGCAAAGTCTCTACAATCTTCAAAAGACGAACATGTTTCATCATCAAAGTTTACATCCATGTTCTGAACATCGATGTCTTTAGCTACAAAGATTGCAGCTAGTTCACTATAAGAAATAACTCTATCGATTGTATCTGGATACCTAGTTGCAGCCTCATAGCGCTTAGCAACACATGGGCCAATAAAGACAACCTTGTATCCAGGATATCTTTCTTTGCAAAGCTGAGCAGTATACCCCATAGGAGAAAGTGTTGATGAGATATGGTCTTTTAGCTGTGGAATATGCTTATCTACAAGAGTAAACCATGCAGGACAACAAGATGTGGCTAAAAAGCCTTCTCCTTTAGCCTTTCTTTCTTCAAGTTCCTTAGCTTCTTTTTCTGCTGTAATCTTAGCACCCTCAGCTACTTCAACAACCTCAGTAAAGCCAGCTTTCTTTATTGCTTCTTTTATTTGCTCAATAGAACCAGGAAGCTGACCTTCAATTGCAGGAGCAACAATAGCAACGACCTTCTCGTTGTTCTTAAGCATCTTTGCAACAGGGATTAAGCCAGAACGCTTTACAATGGCACCAAAAGGACAAGATTTTAAGCACTTACCACATCCAATACACAATTCGTGATTAACTTCGCTTATTCCTTTTTCATTCTGCTTAACTGCTCCAACTGGGCATGCATCTTCACAAGGAACACAATTGTGAACGATAGAATGGAAAGGACAGCGCTCCATGCACTTTCCGCACTTTATACACTTCTCTGTCTGAATTACTGCTTTTCCTTTTACAAAAACAATAGCGTCTTTAGGGCAATTTGAAGCACAAGGGCGAGCAAAACAACCTCTACAAGCATCAGATACTTGATAGTGAGATTGAGGACATGAAGAACATCCAGTTGCAATAGTTGTCAATAAAGGAAGCTTAGGCTTATCTTCATTGAGAGCCTCTTCCATATAAGACGAAAGAGTTCTGTATTCGTCATCGTCAGTCTCTAGTGTATAGCCAGCAAGAGCCATAATGCGGTAACGAACAACAGCTCTCTCTTTGTAGATACAACATCTTGAAGGAACTCTGTCTTTTGGACAAATATCAATAGGAATTCTGTCGGCATCTCTCACAAGTGTGCCATCAAATAGATGCTTTAAAACTTCTACATCTATATGGAACTTCATTTTCGAATATTCATTATTTTTATCTAACACAATAGGCTCCCGGGTTTTACAACCCATTAATCGTATAAAAAATAATGAAAATAAAACAGTCACTTAATATAAAAAATGAGAACTATTATCAATTATTTAACTTTGTGTGCATCACGACAACTAATCATAGAGACATTAGTAGATGCAATATTCTCTATTATTACATCGCCCATTTTTATATCTCTATCAATAACAGTTTTCTTTATTTCATCCATAGCCTCAAATAGCTTCTCTTTTCTTATAGGAGAAGAACTTCTTATCGGCAAAACACTTAATTCATTATTAATAAGTTTTACGGTAGAAGTTAAAACTCTTTTTGGATCAACAACTTCTTGAGAGGCATAGACTTCACCACGCTTACAGCTATTTCCTCTAACGCTAACTATCTTCTTTTCGCCATTCTCTTCAGTCCAATCAACACTAATAGAGCATCCTTTAGGACAAATAACACAGGTAATAAGTGAAGTTTCCATCAGTATCTCTCCTTTAAATAGCGAGCAACAGATTTTCCACAAAGATTGCTATCTTTACAAACACTATCTGCTAAATCGTAGACCTTCAGAACATTGCCAGACGCAAAGATTCCATCAATGCTTGTCATAAAGTCACCCTTATTAACAGGACCATGTGTTGTGTTATCTATCTCTATACCACAAGAAATAGAGAGTTCATTCTCAGGTATTAAACCAACAGAGAGAAGAACCGTATCACAAGGGATATATACCTCAGTACCACTAATAGGCTTCATTTTATCATCAACCTTTACCACCGTTACGCCTTCAACTCTTTCTCTACCATGAATCTCTAAAGCTGTTGTATATAAATGAAGAGGAATATCGTAGTCATCAAGACATTGAACGATATTGCGTCTTAGTCCCTTGGAGCGACTCATTATTTCATACACACCCTTTATTTTAGCTCCTTCTAGCGTCATTCTTCTTGCCATAATAAGTCCAATATCGCCAGAACCTAAGATTACGACCTCTCGTCCAGGCATGTAGCCATCGATATTTATTAAACGTTGTGCTGTTCCTGCAGTATAAACACCACTTGGTCTTGAACCAGGAACTCTGAGCATACCACGAGTGCGTTCTCTACACCCCATAGCTAATACGATTGCCTTAGCTTTTATTTTAAGCAAACCTTTCTCTGGATTTAGAGCTTTAACTACTCTATCCTTTGTTAGTTCTATAACCATGGTATCGGTAAGGTAGTCAATTTTCTTTTCTTTTACTTTTTCTATATAACGTGTTGCGTATTCTGGTCCAGTTAGTTCTTCTTTGAAGATTTCAAGACCAAACCCTGGATGAATACACTGATTAAGAATTCCTCCCAAATACTTATCACGTTCAAGTATTAATATATCTCTTATTCCATTATCAAAAAGCGAAAGAGCTGTACTTAGGCCAGCAGGTCCTCCTCCAATGATAACAACATCTCTTTCAACCATCCTGGCCTCCTCTCTCTATAGTGAACCAACTCTCGCCACCTTTTTTTGTTATAGATGTAAAAGGAAGACTTAACTCTTTAGATAGTATCTCCATAACACGAGGAGAGCAGAAACCTCCCTGGCATCGCCCCATGCCAGCGCGAACTCTTCTCTTTACGCCATCTAGAGTTGTTGCCCCACATTGAGAATGAATTGAATCAATTATTTCGCCTTCAGTAACAGTTTCACAGCGACAAATAACGCGGCCATAACTAGGATTAATTTTAATTAATCTCTCTTTTTCGTCGTCCGTAACTTCCTCTAGTCTTGTTACCTTTCTCTCATCTATATAGCTTTCTTTCATTTCATACTTAAAGCCTCTTTCTTCAATAAGAGAAAGGCAATACTCAGCTATTGCAGGAGTAGAGGTAAGACCAGGAGAACATATTCCTGCAACATTTAGCAAATTAGGAACTCTAGTAGAGAATTCTATTATGAAGTCCTTGCTATTTGAAACAGCACGGTTTCCTGCAAAGGATGTAATAGTATCTCTCTCATTAATAATAGGAACAGATCTTTTTGCTCCACTAAAAACCTCACTCTGTCCAATCATTGTTGTATCTAAGTCTTCTTTATCATCTACATCATAGGCATTTGGGCCGACAAGAAGATTACCGTCCACAGTAGGAGTTACTAAGATGCCTTTACCCTTGCTTGTTGGAGGTTGAAAAATAACATGGCTTACAATACTTCCACTCTTTTTATCTAAAAGCGAATACTCACCTTTACGTGGTTTTATTTCGAAAGAATTATCACCAAAGAGAGAAGCAACATCAGATGAATATAGACCAGCAGCGTTAATAACTAGCTGAGTTTCAATTTCTCCATTTAAAATAAACTTTCCATCTCTCTTTTCGCCTGAAACTAGTGGCGTTGATCTAAGAAGCGTAACGCCATTTAGAATAGCAACACTCATTGGAGCAAGAGTAAGTTCAAATGGAGAGCATATTCCTCCCGTTGGGGCGTAGAGAGAGCCCAGAATATTCGGGTTTAACGACTTCTCTAACTCCAAAGTTTCTTCTCTGTTGAGTATTTTCAACCCTTCAACGCCATTGAATTTTCCTTTAGCATATAACTCTTCAACCTTTCTCATACCCTCTTCATCAAAGGCAACAACAAGAGAGCCTATCTCTTTAAAAGGAATAGAGAGTCTCTTACTTCTCTCTCTAATGAGTTCATTACCTCTAACATTTAGTTTTGCCATCAAAGAGCCAGGCTCTGGATCATAGCCTGCGTGTACAATAGCAGAATTAGCTTTGCTTGTGCCCTCACATATGTCACTTTCCTTTTCTAGGACACAAACAGAACACTTCCTTTTACTAAGTTCATAACTAAGCCAAGCGCCTGTAACACCAGCACCAATTATCACAACGTCGTAGTACTTCATATTCTAGAATTTATGATAACTTATTATTCGGATTACTGGATAAAAAATTGAAATTAGGTTCTAAAGTAAAATTTACGTCAAAAAAGTATCTTTTTACTTTATTAAAACTTCCCCAATTTATTGTACTATAGAGTCTCTGAAACAGGATTCTTTCTAG
>SAMEA104315422__coassemble_309_pt1 | contig 25946 bp, 23 predicted proteins | sample SAMEA104315422__metabat2_low_PE_015 | metagenome-assembled genome bin SAMEA104315422 (sample SAMEA104315422) | gut metagenome | biome: Monkey gut; feature: monkey-associated habitat; material: faeces | place: China | collected 2013
TCTTAGTCGGTATCTTAGTCGGTATCTTAGTCGGTATCTTAGTCGGTATCTTAGTAGCTATCCAATTAAGCTATTTCTTTCTATATTTTTGATTTCTACTTTTTGGCTTATCTGGAATAGTCATTTCAATAAATCCTTGCTCTAATGCTGGAAGCAAATAATTTTTTCTGAAAGAAGGCTTATGCGTTAACCCAATTCTATTCATAATCTCTGTTAATGAAAGTTCATCTTTACCTAGAGCATCAACTACTTTTTGAATAAATGGATTTGCTATTACATTTTTAGTTTTTTTGTCATCTATAACAGTTATCTGTTTTAGTGTTTCAAGAATAATTTCAAGAATTAATTCAACAAAGAAAGAACAATCTTTTTCTTCTCCAGATTTTTGAAAAGCATAATAGTATTCATGTTGTCTAGTCTGTATTAATTCCTCAATCGGTAACCAATAAAACATCTCATTCCATTTTCCCAATAAAAGGCTATGCCACATTCTTCCCATACGTCCATTACCGTCAGCAAATGGATGGATAAACTCAAATTCATAATGAAAAATTGCACTTCGAACAAGGGGATGAATTTGTGAATCTCTACACCAATCTAACAAATTTTGAATCAAAGAAGGAACAAGTTGAGCTGGAGGTGCCATATGAACGATATTTGTTCCATCAAATATTCCAACCCCACCACTACGAAACTTCCCATTTTCTTCTATTAGACCATTCATCATTTTTTCATGTGCTTTAAGTAAATCTAAAACAGAATAAGGGTTAAGTTGCATCATCATATTGTATGCATCATAAGCATTTTTTACTTCCCTAATTTCATTTGGGTTTCCAAGAACTCTCTTACCATCAAGGATGGCTGTAACTTCTAGAAGTGACAAAGTATTTTGTTCAATTGCTAACGAAGAGTGAATAGTTTTAATTCTATTTTCTTTTCTTTTTTGTTCGCTAAAAGTATTAGAAGAGGAAACAGAAATCTGTCCTGCATATTGAGCAATATCTGCAACGAGATTTATGATTTTATCTGTCATGCGAAAAGGCGGATTATAATCGTTCATCTATAACTCCTAGATCGTGCATAATCTATTTTAACATATTTATAAATAACATTTTTGCCCAAAAATAAAAAAGAATTTATCATAGCTTATTTGCTTTTTCTTTTTGGTTCTTAGAAAAATATAAGAAAAAACAAAATAAAAGATAAAAAGAAAGAATATAAAGATATGGAACAAAGCTAGATACCAAAGGAAACAATGAACAGGAAGAGGTAAATCCAATAATTCTAGATATTAAAAATTCTATAATTAAATCCGATTTAGGAATAATAAAATGTATTAACACTAATATAAATATCACAGTTATTGTCGGAACTCCTAAAATAGAGAAAAGAAAAGCATATGGTTGCCATTCCCCAAAAGTCTTATAAACAATTGGAGCAGAGGTTACTGTTGCAGATAAAGAAACAAAAATAATAGAAAGGACAGATGAAATATATGGATGTATATTCGCCTTTATATTCTTATTAAAGGGGGCAAAAAATAGAATCCCAGAAAGAGAAGAAAAACCAAGTATAATGCTTAATTCTGTTGTATATAGAGGAAACAATAGGGAAAGAAAAGCATAAGAAAGAACAAAGCTATCCTCAAGAGTGAAGAAAGACAACAAATATAGAAATATTAAAGAACGTATAAGCGATGGTCTTGCTCCAACAAGAATAACAAAGAAAAAAAGCATTATATTCTTTATCCTCTTTGCGTCCTTTCTATCAAAAAAGATGAGAAGTATTGGAAGTATAATTGATGAGATAAAGCCAAGGTGCATTCCAGACAGTGCTATTAAGTGGCTCAGTCCTAATACTCTAAGACTTTCTGTGATTCTTTTATCACCATTTAAGCTTGAGCCTGTTAATAAAAGTAGAATGATGTTTCCACTATCATTATTTTTAACACTTCGAATTAAAGAAGCATTAAGTTTTTGGCAGAGTGTAGAGATTAATGCTCTACTCTCTATTTTTCCTCCATGACCAAGAAAATAGTTATCCCTAAAACTTCCTTCTATATATATTTTATCCCCTCGGCTAATTGGGAAGGAGGGCATAATAACAAATGTTTTGCCCTTTCCTGAATAGTACTTATCTTCTTCACCCTTTATGCTTAATACCTTACAAGAAAACGAGATATACCTATTCTCTTTTCTTACAGGTTCAGTTATCGCTTCAGCATAAATAGCTTTAACGTTTTCTTTTTCAATTGGAAAAGTAAGTACACTCTCTTCGATTGATGAACTTGTTAATGAAAAAAGAAGAATCATATAAAGGATAACTAAGCTTACTTCTTTAAATTTTCTAAATACATATAAGAAGAAAGTAAGTAAGAAAACGACTAAGTCTCTATAAAAAAAGAGCTCTTTAAAAAATACAACCACATAAACAAATAATAGAGGTAGTAAAACGTACATATTATTCTAAACGCAGTTTTCTTAAATTATGTCAAAAATAGCTTTCTTTAATTCCTCAACAGAGCTAAGCGTGTTTGTAATTCCTTTTTCTTCTAACTCTTCTTTTGTTCTAAAACCATAGTTAACAATGAAGTAATCTGAACCCAAATTCTCAGCTGTTAGTTTATCGACTTCACTGTCGCCAACATAGATAACTTCATCTAAAGATATGTTTTCTTCTTTGAGCTTAGCTTCTATACCTTCTGTGTTTGGCTTAAGTGGATATCCATCGCCTTGTCCTAGTATAAAAGCAAAAGAAAAAGGAAGCCTTTCTTTAACAATGCTTCTTACAATTTCTCCATTTTTATTTGATGCAATTGCTACTTTAATGTTCTTATTTTCTAGCTCTTTTAATAGATCAAGTATTCCATCATAAGCTGTTGTATTTTCTGCTGGATGTTTCTTATAAGAAGAAAGAAGCAATTGATACATCAAAAGAAAATCATCTTCATCAATTCTCTTTTTACTCTCAAGAACTGCTTTAGTTAAAGCATTACGCAGTCCACTTCCTACATAAAGTCGAGCTTCTTCTTTGCTGATAAGAGGAAAATCATAAGCAGAAAGGGCATAGTTAAGAGCACGCCTAATATCTTCAAGAGTATCTAAAAGAGTTCCATCTAAATCAAAAACAACCATTTTCTTATTCATATTTTTCATTATATTTTTCTTCCTGTTGCTTATCTAGTGGCGTTAGTTTTATTCTAATGAAGGAGAGAAGTATGTATAAAATAAGAATAGCAAAGAACAAAGAAAAACAACTTGAAAAACACCATCCTTGGGTCTTTACTGGCGCAATAGATAAAGTAGTTCCTTACTTCACTACAGAAGATTGGGCAGATGTTTATTCATATGATGGAACATTTATTGCGAAAGGATGGTATGATGAAAAGTCTCATATTGTTTTACATCTTCTCAGTTGGGATGAAGACGAAGTAACAGACGAAGAATATGTATCTACACTAGTAAAGAACGCTATCATAAGACGAAAAGATTTCTTTTCTCTCCCTAACACAAATTGTTTTCGTCTCATTCATGGAGAAGCAGATTTCATTCCTGGAGTTGCAGCAGATATCTACGCAAAAGAAGTAAGAATTATTATATCCTCTCGCTTTGCTCTTCATTTCTTATTAACTATTGTTGAAACAATAGAAAACACTCTTCATCCAACACTTATTCAAGTTACTGCAGATTCTTTCTATGCTTCTAGCGAAAAGATAAGCGAGAACACTCGCTATTTTGTTAAAGGAAAGGAAGTAAAAGAAAGTGAAATAAAGAGAGAGAATACTCTCTTCATGGAGAATGGTATTTGGTACGAAATTGCACCTGGTAGAGGACAAAAGTCAGGATTTTATTGTGACCAAAGAAACAATAGAGAGATAGCTGAAAAATATATGAAAGGAAAAGATGTTCTCGATATCTGTTCATATACAGGAGCTTTTACCTTGCACGCTCTACGAGCTAAAGCTAACTCTGTATTGAGTGTAGATAGCTCAGAGTCAGCTCTAAGACACCTTTTATATCAAATACACCTTAATGAAAATAGAGGCGTACTTGAGCCTCTTTCAAGAGATAAAGTACAAACAGTCAATGCAGATTGTTTTGACTATATAAGGGAAGTAGAAGAGGATAAATATGATTGTATAATCCTCGATCCTCCAAAACTTGCTCAGACAAAGAGCAAATTAGAGAATGCTATTAAAGCGTATAAAGATCTAAATAGAGTTGCAATGCTAAAAATAAAGAGTGAAGGCATTTTAATTACCTTCTCATGCTCTGGAGCATTAACAAGAGAAAACTTCCTTCTTCTCTTATCTTGGGCTAGTAGTGATGCTAAGTGTGAGATACAAGTACTTGAAACACTCAGCGCAGGAGAAGACCATCCTACACGTCTTTCTTTTCCTGAAAGCCAATATCTCAAGGGCTTTGTACTAAGAGTTATTAAGTAAAGAAAATTGTCTCCTTGAGCTAAGGAGACAATTCTTTTAATTTTCGCTATCAGTATTTCCAGAAGAAGTTTCAGCCACTTTAGCATCCTCTTCTACTGTCTTTGTGGTACATTTTTCGAATTCCTTAACACTACCATCTTCTTTCTTAACAGAGAAGAATAATACGAGGCCCCAGAAAAGACCAAAGAATAGAAGGATAATTGAGCTAAGATAGCTCAAATCAAATGAACCTGAGTATGTTCTAGTATAAGTTCCCCATCCAGTTGTATATCTTACAGTTGTAGGAAGCTCTACGGCTAAGCAAAGAGAAAAAACTAAGCCTACTAAACAAAGAATAGCAAATACCAATGCTGAAATTTTAATTACATTTTTTTTCATATGATGCCTCCATCTATAGGGTAATTTAAGACCCAAAATAAGAATAATCAAGGCCATTTAAAGAAAAACAAAGACTCTATTTATTTGCTACAAAAAAGCGACATATTACTACAAAAAAAGAGCGATATGGATTTCGCCACACCGCCCTATATAGCTTTTAGCTTAGATTAATAAGCTGCATTGAGCCATTCGATTCCGTCGATAACTGCTGTGAGATATGGAGCAGACTGGAATTCTGGATATGATTCATGGAATACACCATCCCAAACTGCTTCGTCTTTATCAGCTGTGAAGTCGGCATTAGAGTCAACTGCAAATGCATGTGTAAGAGTCTTTCCACCATCAACTGTGAAAGTAGATGTATCGAATACATTTAATGTACCTTCGTGGAAAGCCTTCTGTGCCTTGTCGATAGCTTCCTGTGTTCCAGGAGCAGCAATTGCTGTGTTGAGAGCTGTTACGACAACATCACCTTCTGCGACTGTACCTGTCCAGTCAGATGGGTTCTCTACACCATCAATATAATTCTTGATGAATGTATAGAAATATCTTGTCCAGTCAATTCTACAAGAGAGTAAAGATGCCTGTGGAGCAACCTTTGTCATATCTGTGTTGTATCCTGTGTGATAGACACCTGCCTTCTGAGCTGCAAGAGCTGGAGAAGTTGTATCTGAATGCTGACTGATCATGATTGCACCTGCGTCGATAAGAGAGTTAGCTGCTGCTTCTTCAAGAGTAGCATCACCCCATGTACCAACGAAGAAGACCTTCATTGTAGCACTTGGACATACACTTCTTACACCAAGGAAGTATCCTGACATACCAGAAATAACTTCGGCAAATGAATATGCGCCAACATAACCAACGACAGCTTCTTCTGGTTTAATCTTTCCTGTATCAATCATTTCCTGAAGCTTCATACCTGCAGCGATACCTGCAATATATCTTCCTTCGTAGATTGCTGCGAAAGCGTTGTGTGTATTAGGATTGTCATCCTGCTGAGAACCACAGTTTGTCATTCCAACAAAAACTGTATCTGGATAATCTTTTGCTGCTTCTAACATATATGGTTCGAAACCATAGCTGTTATTAAAGATAATTTCACAACCTTCTGCTGCAAGCTCTTCGTTATTATCACGAGCAAGAGAAGATTCTGTTGTGTTTCTCTTAACAAGAAGCTCAACTTCATATCCTTCTGCCTTAAGCTTCTCAAGAGCATTTTCCATACCATTCATGAAGTTCCATGTGTAACCCTGGTCTGATTCATCATTGATAACAACGAAACCAACTTTTGTTGCTTTCTTTGCTGTTGTAGACGATGCACTTTCAGATCCACCCTGAGCGAATAGGGAAAGAGATACTAAAAGAACAAGTGCAATTGTCAATGCTTTTTTCATATTTTTCTCCTCTAGGAGGTAAAAACAACCCCCAATAAACAAATGATAAATGCCCTATAAGAACCTGTAAAGAATTATTTTGTAAAGAATTATCAAAGATTCTTTACATTCTTAAAAAAGACAAGACAAAAAAAGGATATCCCTCAATTAGGATACCCTATTTTTTATGTTTATGTAAATATAGCCTACTATCTTTCTTCTCTAAAATAATTGACACCTAGAGATTGAGGAGGCTGCTTATCCTTAATATTTCTCATGCTTGTTATTACAAGAACAATAATAGTAACAAGATAAGGAAGAATCTTATAAAGTTCTGTTGGGAAGAACGGAACGATAATTCTTAAATACATAATCATAAGAGCACCGAAAACAACAGAACTCCAAATTGCATTTAATGGTCTCCATGTACAGAAGATTACCAATGCAACAGCAAGCCAACCAGTACCAGAAAGAGAAGCCTCAATCCAAACACATCCAGCTGTTGTCATTGTATATACCATACCACCAAGAGCAGAAATACCACCTCCAATCATTGTTGCTAGATACTTATACTTTGTTGTATTAATACCTGCAGCATCAGCAGTAACAGGAGATTCTCCAACAGCTCTTAGATATAAGCCTGTCTTAGTGCGTGTTAAGAATAAATGCATAGCAACAGCAAGAAGTATTGCCAAATAGAAGAATTCAGACTGATTGAAGATAATCTTTCCGATAATAGGAATATTCTTTAAGAAATTAGGCATAAACTTATTATCGAAAGCAAACTTAAGATCGTTAGATAGAGTTACATATCCACCAACTTGAAGTCTTCTTAACTCTCCTGCAAACTTTGCAACACCTGTACCAAATGTTGCCATAGCAAGACCTGTAACATTCTGGTTAGCTCTCAGTGTTACAGTTAAGAATGAGAAGATAGCACCTGCTATAGCACCAATAGCAAAAGCCGCGACGATAGCAAGGAGTATTGCAACAAATGCATTTGCGTTGCCTTCCCCTACTGCACTTTCATAGAGGTTTGGAGCAATAAGACCAAAGATACCGCCCATGTACATGATACCTTCAACACCAAGGTTCATATTTCCAGACTTTTCAGTCAAAATTTCTCCAAGAGTTCCGAACATAAGAGCAGTACCATAAGCACCTGCTGCAGCTAAAAGTAGCACTAATGCGTTCATTTCTGATCCCCCTTATTCTTTCTACCTCTGAAAATAATCTTATAGTTGATAAAGAACTCACAGCCAAGCATACAGAAGAGTAGTACACCAGATACTATCTCTGCTACCGATGCAGGAACAGAGAGCTTTGTCTGCAGTGTTGCAGATCCTTTATCAATAATAGCAAGAATAGATGCAATAACAATCATTGCGAAACTGTTGAGTTGGCTAAGCCAAGCAACAGTAATAGATGTAAAGCCAACGCCACCAGCAACATCGCTATTAAGTGTTCCATTAGCGCCAGATACGAGCATCCAACCAACAAGACCACTTATAGCACCGCTAAGAAGCATAGTCCTCATCATAACCCAACCGACATCCATACCTGCGTATCTTGCTGTATTTAATGAGTCTCCAATTACAGCTACTTCATAGCCATGCTTTGTGTAGTTCATATAAACATGAACAAGAACAACAAGAACAAGGACGATAATCCAACCACAATAGACACCAAAGACATTAGGAAGTCTTGCGTTGTTTGGGAACATAGGAATCATCTGAGTACCTTGTCTTCCTTCCCATGGACCCCCCTGAAGCCAACGAACAATACCAATTGCAATGTAGTTCATCATTAAGGTAAAGAGGGTTTCGTTTGTGTTGTATCTTGCTTTGAAGAAACCTGGGATAAATGCCCAAATAGCACCTCCAATAGCACCAGCAATCATCATAAGAGTTAAAACAACAAATCTTGATTGGATATGAGATGCAAAGTTAATAGCAATAAATGAAGAAAAGATTGCGCCCATTGTAATCTGGCCTTCTGCTCCGATGTTCCAGAACTTCATTTTAAAACATGGTGCTATAGCAAGAGCACAACCGAGAAGAGGAATAGCCTTCTTAATTGTCTGTCGTAGATAACCAGGCTTAGAAAGCGCTCCACTTATCATAATACCATATGACTGGAAAGGATTCTTTCCTGCCATAATGATAGGAATCATACCAAGAATAAGTGCAACAACAATGGAACCAACTCTAATAGCCCAAACCTTCTTTGGATCCATCGCATCACGCTTAGCCAATCTAATTAGAGGAATTTTCTGTTCAGCCATTATTTGTCTCCCCCTTTATTTTGAACACTAGTCATCATTAAACCAATTTCTTCTTTAGTAGTGTGTCTAGCATCAACTATTCCGCTAACCTCTCCTCCGCATAGAACGAGAATTCTATCGCAAAGTTCCAAGAGTACATCTAATTCTTCACCGACATATACAACAGCAACACCCTTCATCTTCTGTTCTGTCAAAAGATTGTAGATTGCATAAGAAGTGTTAATATCGAGACCTCTAACTGCGTATGCTGTTAGAAGAACATTAGGCTGGCTAGCAATTTCACGTCCAACAAGAACCTTCTGGATGTTTCCTCCAGACATACGACGTACAGGGAATTCTGTACTAGGAGTGACAACTTCTAGCTCCTTCCATATCCTATCTGCAGTTGCTTGAGGAGTTTTCTTATTGAAGAAGATTGATGAGCCATTCTTCCATGTTCTAAGCATCATGTTATTTGTCATGCCCATAGAACCTACAAGCCCCATACCGAGTCTATCTTCTGGAACAAATGCCATACCAACACCAAGCTCTCTAATTTTCTTAGGATGAAGACCAACAAGTTCCTTGTCTTTATTGTCATCCTTTGGATCAAGATACTTTATAGAGCCACCCTTTATTGGATAAAGTCCAGTTAAACACTCCAAAAGCTCTTTCTGTCCAGAACCTGCAACACCTGCAACGCCTAGAATCTCGCCTCCATTAGCCACAAAAGAAACATTATTTAGCTTAGTAACACCTTCTGCATCGACACAGGTAAGTGAATCAACAACAAGTCTTGGCTCTACCTTTTCATAGACAGGTCTATCTATATTAAGAACAACTGAATGGCCAACCATCATATCTGTAAGCTTTTGAGGGTTAGTATCTCTTGTATTGACTGTTCCGATATACTTACCTTTTCTTAATACGGCAACTTTATCTGAAATGGCCATAACTTCGGCAAGTTTATGAGTAATAATTACGATTGCCTTTCCATCAGCCTTCATGTTTCTTAAAACATCAAAGAGCTTATCTGTTTCCTGTGGAGTAAGAACGGCCGTTGGTTCATCAAGAATTAAGATTTCAGCACCACGATAGAGAACCTTGACGATTTCTACTGTCTGTTTTTGAGAGACAGACATATCGTAAATCTTCATGGTTGGGTCAATATCAAAGCCATAACGAGTACAAATCTCTTTAACCTTCTCGTTTGTACTCTTTATGTCCATCTTTTCATCTAAGCCAAGAACAATGTTCTGCGCAGCAGTAAAAACATCGACAAGATGATAGTGTTGGTGAATCATACCAATACCTAAATCAAAAGCATCCTTTGGAGAACGAATTGATACAGGTTTTCCATCAGCATATATCTGACCTTCATCAGGCTGATAAATGCCGGAAAGCATATTCATCAGTGTTGTCTTTCCACTTCCATTTTCTCCCAATAGCGATAGAATTTCGCCCCTTTTAATCTCAAGGTTAACTTGGTCGTTAGCGACAACACTACCAAACCTTTTTGTAATACCTCTCAATTCTATTGCATTATTATTCTGCATTTTATCTCCCGATAAAGACCTATAGGCCTAATTGCTATAGGTAAAATAATATCACCCGTTTTTTTTACTCTGCAACAAAAAACAACAAACAGAAGCAATAAAAAAAGCAGGGAAAAACCCTGCATCTTTATAGTGCGACTGTAAATTCAATCTCCACAAGTCCATTCTTTGGTAGCTTAGCCACCTCAAAAGCACAGCGAGAAGGAAGAACTTCAGCCTTTTCGAAAGCTGATGCATAGACTTCATTAACAGAAGCAAAATCAGCTATTGATTGTAGATATACAACAGCCTTAACTGTGTTTTCTAGTCTTCCTCCGCCAGCTTCAATGATAGCCTTTGCGTTTTTAAATATCTGCTTAGCTTGTTCGCTAGCTGTTTCTCCAACCATCATTCCAGTTTCAGGGTCTAAAGCTAAAACGCCAGAAACAAACATAAAACCATTAGCCTTTACAGCCTGAGAGTATGGGCCCACAGCCTTTGGGCCTTTATCGGTATTTACTCTTTCGATCATAGTCTTCTCCTTATTAAGCAATAATACTTTTCTTAAAATATCTGATGGTTCATCTGCAAGCTCTACTCCATTAGGATTAGATACAGAAAAACCGAATCCCCATTTTACGCCTAAAAATCTAACTCCAGCTTCTTTAGCACCATTCTCATCATTAGATGTATCGCCAACCATTAAAGCTTCATCTTTATCAACGCCTAACTCTTCTAGAGCATTTGTAATTACTTGAGCTTTAGTTATTGAGCCATCCACTTCAGGACCTTTGATTATATCAAAACAATCATCCATGTTGAGATTATGTACACATCTCTTTGCAAGCTCTTCCATCTTGTTGGTAGCAACAGCTGTTTTAATGCCCATCGAGCGAAGAGAATACAAGAGTTCTCTTATCCCCTCATACGGATGCATCATAAACATTCCTTTGCTGTTATAGAGCTTTCTATATACCTCTACGCAATGCTCTATTTTATCTTCAGGAACAGAGAATGTAATTCTAAAACAATCTCTCAGAGGTGGTCCAATAAAGCGCTTAAGATAGTCCTTAGTATAGTTTTTTCTATCATACCCGATAGTTTCCACTGTACCAAGAGCACACTCCATTATTCCTTCTGAACTATCTGCTATAGTTCCATCAAAATCTAATAAAACGGCCTTTATCACTTATTATCTCCATTGCTTCATCATGTACAGAAGAAGCCGATGCAATAACGCTTAAATAATCTTTTTCTTTCTTAATACTTACTCTTCCGCCAGCTTCTTTAACAATAAGAATTCCTGCTGCTATATCATATAGTTGCAATGATTCTTCATAGTAGAGAGCACATCGAGAAGAGGCAACAAAAGAGAGAGAGCAAGCAGCACTTCCTATGCTTCTCATATCAGAAAAATGATTATAGAACTCTCTCATTCTCACCATATATTCATCCATAATAGAATGTCTTCTATGTGGAGGTACAAGTAGAGCCAAACTCTTCTTTGGATCTATATCATCATTTATAGTAATTCTTTCTCCATTAAGGAATGCCCCACCACCACGAATGGCATAAAAGACCTCTTTTTGTCTTGGTACTATTACCACTCCAAGTGCTATTCCATACTCATCTTCAAAGGCTATGCTTATAGTATAAAGAGGGAAAGACCACATAAAGTCGACTGTTCCATCTATAGGGTCAACAATCCAACGTCTTGTCTTTTCTCCCTTTTCACCAGTTTCTTCTCCGTACCAGCCATCCTCAGGGTACTCTTTCATTAGTGTAGAATATATTAACTCTTCAGATAGTTTATCGGCTTGGGTAACATAGTCGTTCTCACCTTTAGAGAAGACAACTGTACGCATCTTTTCATGCTCAAGCAAAAAAGAACTAGCCTTTTCAGCAACACTTAAAGCACTTTTAAGTCTCTTTTCTATCTCTTCCTTCCTCATTAGCGTTTCCTCATCTGTTCACCAATATATGTTACACGTTTCCAATCCGAAGGGGTAAAACTTTCCTTTGTTATTGTCTTTTCGATAGCACTTTCTAATATGTAAGAAGGATTGATGTATATAATAATTGCTGTCCAAGAATCCATCCTTCTTGAATACATAACACCACCAGCATTATTTAATAGCTCAGCCATTCTAAGTTCATCTTTATTATTATCCTTAGAAAGTATTATCGATAATGAATAATCATAGATATTAAAGAGTTTATCTTTATTTTCATTATTCATTCTTGACCAACAGTTCTTAATTACAGCTTCAAGTTCTTCAAGCGTTTCACTTGATGTATCACGCAAGAAAGAAGCAAAGACAGATGATGGACCTAGGGCCTTGTACATGTCATAAACAATTCCGTTAGCCTTTAGTTTAATCTCTTCGTCGTCATCAACTTCTTCTTCCATATGTGGTAATTCAATGGAATTCTCTGTCTCCGATTCATCCATTGTTACAACTTTGTGCTCTTTGTCCTCTTCAGCCTTAGATTCAACTTCTTCAATATGAGTTTCCTCTATTGAAGATGTAGGATGAGTAACAACTTCCTCTTTTTCTTCTTCCTCTTCCTTCTTTTCTTCTTGTTTATCATCAGTTACAGGAGTCTCTTCTTCATCGTCAGCAACACCCATAAAGAGAGAATCTATGAAAGAAAGCGACTTTTTCTCTTTCTCTTCACCAGAAGGAAGAACAAAATCATTCGAGTCCTCATCGCTTAATGAATAGTCCGCAGAGTTTTTATTCTCATCCTCGCTTTCATTTAAAGAAGGGAGAGTAAAGTCATCTTGACCTGAGATTTCTTCTTCATTGCTCTCTATTTCACTACTAGGTTCACTTTCTTCTACTTGAGGGACAGATGAAAGCTCAGATTTGCTATCTTTTTCTTTTTCGATTTCATCGTGAGAATCGTTAGCTTCATTCTCAATCGTTAATGTAGAAGAGCTTTCATCCTCTACTAGATGGAGGCCAAAGTCATCATCGTTTTCTTCTTTCTCTTCTATCTTAGTGCTTTCACTAGACTCTTCCTCATTTTGATACACAGAGTTCCCATTATCTGAAGAAGGTTCTTCTTTTTCTTCTGCATCATCAAGAGAAGGAGTATTAGCTTCACTTTCAAGAGCGCCTAGTGTGCCATTTGTATTTTCATCAAAGGATGGAAGAGTAAAATCAGAATCAACTTCGTCTTCACTCTCTTCATCAGAAGTAGAAGTGGCTCCCGTTTCTGTTTCTGAAGTATCTAACTCATTATCATGGTTAATATCTTCATCAAAAGATGGAAGAGTAAAGGCGGAGCTTTCTTCGTCGTTTTCACAAAGTGTAGACTCAGTAGTATCCTCTTCATTTTCAGTATTAAGCGAAGAGTTATCTTCATCTAAAGAAGGAAGCGTAAAGTCAGAATTTTCTTCTTCGTCTTCTAATTCATCTTCCTCTTCAGCCTCTTCTTCAGCATTAGAAAGAAGAAGGTCATTCTCGCCATCATCGCTTTCGTTATTATCACCGTCTGGAGAAAAAGACTCCTCCTCGCTCTCTTCTTCCTTATAAGAAAATTTATCGTCTTCATCTAAAAGTGCGTCGATATCTTCATCAGGAGAAGTTTCGTCAGAAGAACTATCTAGTTCCTCTTCTTTTTCTTCCTCTTTGACAAACTCGGCCTCTTCCTCTTTATCTAACTCGTTATCAATTTCTTTTTCTTCTTTTGAAGGCTCATCAGAATCATCATCAAGGATATTAAAGAAGTTAAGTTGAGACTCATCATAAAGTGAGTTTTCTTCATCTTCCTTCTTCTCGTCCTCCATCTCTTCCTGTTCTTCTATTTCATCGTAATACTCAGAATCAGAATCTTCTTTAGTCTCTCCGATATCGTCTAGGCTTTCCTCTTCTTCGCTATCGTCGAAGATGTCATCATCGAGGTTAGCCTCATACTTTTCATCTTCTTTTTCTTTCTCTTGTTGTTTCTTTACAATTTCTTCAGGAAGCGAATACCTTTCTTTTAATGAATCGATATCACAACTACTTTTCTTCTCGTATTCAACAAGAGAAACGTTGTTGTCTCTTTCATCAAGCTCTTTAGCCTTCTCGTCTTCGTCTTCATTGTCGTAATCATTGTCGTCAATAGAATTTAGCTCGTCAGTATTTGGGCTATCGAGTTCGCTATTATCAATTTCGTCATCGTCGACAATGCTATATTCGCTACTCTCTTTTGGAAGTTCTAGCTTTCCAAGTAAAGCTGTTATTAGCTCATGCTTCTTTGTCTTATCGATTGAAGCTTCTGCCATAAAAGAGGAAGAGATTGTTAAAACTCCATTTTCTTCTTTTTTGCTTTCTTCTTGGTCAGGATCAACAATAAGGCGCTTATGGCCATATTGTGCCTTTAAGGCCTTCTCTTCTTCTCTTTTTCTCTTTATCTCAAAGAAGAGAGCACTATCAACAAACAAATTGGAATCAAAGAATGACGGCAAAACAGATATATCAATATTGTTACCATCATATGTGTATGTATCGATTCCAGTATGATAGAAAATAGAAAGCACATCGTGTAGTGCAGCTCGTCTTCTATCAAAAGAAGCAGATAAGATTAAGAAAAGAGGAATATATCTTCCAACGAAGGTATATAACTCTCCCTGCCATGATAAGAGTGGGAATCTCAATACAGGCCAATAGCCCATCTTTAAAAGTGAAATTAAATCCAAGCTAGATGGCGTTGCTACAATTGTCTTGAAGTTTTCTTTAGGAAGAGAAGACGAGGAAGAAACATTAAATAAGCTATAGCCATCTCTTTCGTTTTTAAGGCTTTCAACTCTTCCTTCCCAATGATTCATCGCTGTTATTTTCTTATATATCTCTTCTTCACTTAGTCCATCTAAAGCTCCACTACTCTTTAGTTTTGCTTCCTCTAGAGAGAATTCATCTGAATAGAGCTGAACTCTTTGGCATAAATCATTTATTCCATTTAAACCAAACTTTGCTATGCTATCGAGATTAAGAGCTAAGGTAACATAATCAGTCTTAAAGACTTCCTCTATCTCAACCTTCTCTTCAAGAAGAGAACGTAAGAAGATAGAAAGAGAATGAAGTTTCTCGCTATCCATCTCTTGAGGAATTAGGTATGTAGAGATAACTTCTCTATATTTTTCAGCATCTGTTTCACTTGCATTGTTTTGTGTTATAAAAAGAGCTGTTTTATTGTCAATTATCCTAGAAATGCGCCTTAAACAGTCTTCACTAATAGCTTTAAGTCTATCCCAATCTTTACTCTTGAGTTCTCGACTTGAACCACAAGACGTAAAGAATGTTGATACCAAAACAGATTGCAAAAGAATTGGAAGAAGAGATGAGGATACTCTCTTAAAGCTATCTTTACTTCTCAGAGATGTAACTCTTCTCTCTTCCCAGAGAGATAGTTTTAATAGCTCTAGTGGATAATAATCACCCATTATGCGAGCTATATTCTTAAAGTTATTAACTAGATAATCAAAAGACTCATTAATGTTCTTTTCTGCTTTCTGCTTCGATATATTTGAGAGAGCACTAATAGGGGAAAAAAAGTCAAACACAAAAGCTCCTTAAACGTTTATGCTCCCCAAAAAGGGAGCACTAAACTATGCATGCATTACTGTTTTTCTATATTCTTTCAAACCAAGCTTTAAACACTCTGCCGCCATCTTTAACTCATCTTCATTCAAAACGTAGGCAAAACGAGCTTGGCTCTTACCATAGCCAGGTGTCCAATAGAAGCCTTCAGCTGGGGCAAACATTACAGTATTGCCCTTATAAGAGAAGTCATTAAGCATAAACTGTGCAAACTTCTCTGCGTCATCTACTGGAAGATCTGCAATAAAATAGAAAGCCCCCTTAGGCATTGTAACCCTAACCCCTTCTATCTTTTGCATAGCCTTAACGAGAGTATTACGTCTTCTTTCGTACTCTTCGACAGTCTTGGTTATATATTCATCAGGCGCACTCAATGCTGCTGTAGCTGCTACTTCTTCAACAGCAGGTGGGCAAAGACGGGCCTGTGCCATCTTAAGACAGTTGGCTATAAACTCATGATTTTTAGTTACTATCGCACCAACGCGAGAGCCACACATCGAGAAACGTTTAGAGAAAGAGTCTATACAAATAACTCTATCGCTATATTCAGGAAAAGAAAGTACAGATGTAAACTTCTTTCCGTCATAGCAAAATTCTCTATAAACTTCGTCAACAACAAGAAAGATATCGTGTTTCTTGCATAGCTCTAGAAGTGCAATTAGCTCTTCTTTTGTGTAGATATGTCCTGTTGGATTATTAGGAGAACAGAGAAGAATTGCTGTCGTCTTCTTATTAATTTTGTCTTCAAACGCATCAATTGATGGAAGAATAAAACCATTGGAAGATGAGGAAGTAACAGGTCTTAACTCTACCATAGCAACCTTTGCAAAGGTTGCCACGTTAGTGTAGTAAGGCTCAGGAATAATTACTTCGTCGTAAGGGTCGCAAAGCGTAATAAAGGTAAACTGCAATGCCTCAGAACCTCCTGTTGTGATCATGATGTCATCAACAGTTAGGTCATTTATACCCATCTTCTCATAGTACTTAAGAAGCGCCTTTCTTAGCTCTACTTCCCCTTCGCTAAGGCCATAGGCAATGATATCTTCATCGTAGTTGTGAATCGCGGCTAAGGCTTCCTTTGGAGTCTTAATATCTGGTTGCCCGATATTAAGATGAATGACATGTACACCTCTCTCTTTTGCCTTTCTTGCAAAAGGGACAAGTCTCCTTATTGGAGAGCACTGAAACCCTGAAATACGATTAGACATCTGCATAGCTTTTTTCTCCTAACAAGATAAACTACTCTGGACTATTTGTATCATCTGGTGGTAATGGAGAAGTTGGGTTAGCTTGAGTTGTATCAACAAGCTTCTGAATAAACTTTCTATTATCCAAGAGAGGTGAAATAGCTCTTCCATGGTGTAAGCGTGAGATAACACGAGCAAATAGCTCTGTTACATCTGCCTGTATAAACCACTCTTTTTCTAAGAGCTCCTTTCCTTGATAGACGCCATTTGTACCAATAATTCTATAGAAGATACCTTCTTTATATGCCTGATCAAAATTCTCAATAGCATTGCCATTAAAGAATGGAAGAGAAACCATTACAATAACCTTCTTGGCTCCCCTGTTCATTAATTCTCTCATAGCAATAATCATAGTACCGCCAGTTGCTATCATATCGTCAGCCATCAATACAGTCTTACCCTTTACATCTCCAAGAAGGTTAATAGACTTAATGTTTGTATTCTTAGCTGAAGTTGAAACCATTGAGTAGTCTCTCTCTTTATAGAGAATAGCAAGAGGTCTATGAAGTGCTTGCGCATAGAACTTGTTTCTGCTTACAGCGCCAGTATCTGGCGAAACAACAACAATATCTGGATCTGAAAAGTCAATTATCTTTCTCAGCGCAATTAAAGTCTGGTATGAACCATGAACATTCTCGAGTCTGCAAGATGAGAATGCATTCTCAATTTCACGAGAGTGAATATCGAGAGTAATAATTCTTGTAACTCCAAGTCCCTCACAGAAGCGAGCAAACATAGCTGCTGTTAATGCTTCTCTAGATGCTTTCTTGTGCTGTCTAGCATAAGGATATGTTGGAAGGACAAGTGTAATTGACTTAGCTCCTGCATTATATAGTGCGTTAACTGTTGTAAAGAGGAACATCAAATGGTCATTGATTGAAAGCTGAATAGGTTCTTCTGAACCTGCAACTTTAATTGGCGCATTGTTAGAGACATCATGAATGATGTAGACATTAAGACCTCTAACAGGGTCAATAATCTCAGCCTTCTCTTCACCGTTAGCAAAGCGTGTGTACTTTACGTTAATAGTAAAATCTGGGCAATGAAACGCACTTGGAAGCTTTCCTGTTGGAATCTTTTTGCTATCTAAGTCATCGATAAGAGTTACAGTTTTTAATAACTCTTCAGCCGTCATGTCGTGTCTTTTTGTTAGAGCCTCTGAGAGTTTCTCATATCTATCGATGTAAAGGCGTCTAAGATGCTTCACGACCTTGCCGGTAAAATATTCTGAGCCAGGGCCGGCAATAACCCCTAACTTATGTGGTTTTAAGATACTCATATTCTCTAAGATACTTCATTCATATAAAACCTTTCAAGGGCACTTAAGAGAGAAAAAGTAAAACTCACAATAAGGAGGAAAGCTTCTCTAACCCATCCTTTTTTCCAACAACAAAGAGAATATCACTCTTAGTAAAGACGTAGTTTGGGTCAATTGCCTCCATAAGTGAAGAAGGCGTCTTTATAGCAATAATATTTACGCCATATTTTTTTCTTAATCCACTATCAATAACGCTCTTTCCAACAAGAGAAGAAGGAACAATAATCTTTGTTAGATTCAATTCTTCGCTTAAAATTACAAAATCTAATACTTTAGATTGTTCCAATCTATGGGCTAAGCGAAGTGCCATATCACGCTCAGGAAAGACAACTTCAGCCCCTAGCTTCTCAAGTATTAAGCCATGGTCACTTGTTATCGCCTTTGCAATAACTCTTTTTATCCCGAGTGATACGAGATTCATCGTAGTTAATATTGAGAGTGCCATCTCCTTTCCAAGGGCAACAATAGCTACGTCTGCATTTTGTATGCCACTATCTAAGAGAGTTTGCTTATCTAAAGATGTAACGACATATGCATTCTCAGTATATTCTCTAAGCTTCTTTATCTTCTCTTCGTCTTTATCGAGAACAAGTAAATCTGCTCCGCTTTCGGCGAGCTCCTTGGCTAGTGGATAGCCAAAGCGCCCTAGCCCTATTATTGCGTATGTGTTTTTATTTGTATTTTTCTTCATCATTTCCTCCTAACCAATAGCAATATTACCTTCTGGACTCTTTATTCTTTCTATGTATTCATAGTGCCAAATAGAAGCAATAGTTAAAGGTCCAAGACGCCCTATATACATAACTAGAATCGAAACAATCTTGCTCCAAAGAGTCAAAGTTCGAGTAATTCCAGTAGAGAGTCCAGCTGTTCCAAATGCAGATGCAGCTTCAAAGAGTATGTCAATAAAATCTATCTTTGGCTCAAATATAGTAAACAAAAAGCTTGCTAAAGCAACAATAGCTAAGCCAAGCAGCGTTATTACCGAGGCTTTCCTAAAACTGTCTTTAGGAATAGTGTACTTAAAGCCCTTCTCCTCTGTATTTGTAGCATTGGCCTTAATACCTTTTATTAAAACATAGAGTGTTGTTGTTTTTATTCCACCTCCAGTAGAACCAGGAGATGCTCCAATAAACATCAAGAAAATCATCACAAGAAGACCAGACTTACTAAAAGAAGAGAGCGCTACTGTAGAAAAACCTGCTGTTCTTGCCGACACACTACTAAAGAGTGCAGGAAGAAAGCTAATCTTCTCTGTTGCCATTAATAGCAAAGTACCTAAGATGATTAAGACGAAGCTCACAGAAAGAACAACCTTCGTATGCATTGTTAGCTTCTTCCACTTAAAATGCTTCTTTACTATATCTTGAATAACCAAGAAGCCAATTCCTCCAAAGAAGATTAGAAGAATTGTCGTAATGTTTAGTAATACATTGTCTCTATACGGAATAAGATTAGTCATTCCTCCAAGTATATCGAAGCCTGAATTGTTAAAGGCAGCAATAGAATGAAATATGCTAATCCATATAGCTCTAGAGAGTGGATAATCTCTACTAAATACGATAAAACTCAAAATACTACCTACCGCCTCAAATAGAACTGTAGTTACTAAAACGCTTCTAATGTAGCGAACGATTCCCTTGCTCGAGGAAAGATTCATCGCTTCTTTTATGATGCTTCTTCCTCTGAGATTAATCTTTCCCCCAACGACAAGAATCGCAAATGTCCCTATTGTTGTTACACCAAGTCCTCCAATTTGAATTAATAGCGCGACTATTAATTGACCAAAGAAAGAAAAATTGTCGTAGATATCAACACTAATTAGTCCTGTTACACAGACAGCGCTTGTTGATGTGTAAAGGCTATCTATATATGAAACAGAGACACCTTCTTTCCTAGAAATTGGAAGAGAAAGAAGAATAGAACCTACAAAAATAGTTAAAGCAAAGCCAAGTGCAATTATTTGCATAGGCATAAGCTTTATCCTTTTATTTTGTTTATTCATAACCTAACTTATTCTAGCACCATCAACTCTCATCATCAACAGAGCCCATTTTTTGACATTTTTCCTTCTTTTTTCGTTATATAAGTATGAAGTACATTTTATTTATCATTCTTTTCTTTCTAATTTTCACTCCTTCTTGTAATGACCCAAATACAAAGATTGAAGATATTCTCTTAAAAAAAGATACAGAGGATGCCAAGATAATCTCCTCCGAAATAAGGAATAACAATACGTTTAGTATTGTGCTCTCAGAAGTTGTTGAAATAGTAGAACTCTCAATTAATGGAGTAATAAGTAAAGATAGAGTACTCGGCAAAGAGTTTTCATTCCCTCTAGGACGCACAATAAAAATGGGAGAGAAAGTAACTATAGCTCTCACCTATAAAAAGAATGGTGGAAACACAACAAGAGCTTACTTTACTCTATATGGAAAGAACACGAGAAAGGCAAAACTTCTTATTAATGAAGTATCAATTAAAGGAACGAAAACTCTTCCTGACAGAGTAGAGCTTCTTGTTACTAAGAGTGGTAATATTGCGGGCTTTGAATTAACAGATGATTTAGATTACACTCCTCTAACTCTCCCCTTCTTAGAGGTAGAACGAGGAGATATTATCGTAATCTATTGGAACAGCAAGGCTAATAAAGAAGACTACATAAGAGAAAATGGCAAGCATACATATTTCATTAGTGGTAACATGTCCAATACGCTTATATCTACAACAGGGGCACTAATCCTATTTGACGAACACGATGGCACTATCGTAGATGGCATCCTATATTCAGATTTCTCTTCTTCTGATTATGGCAAAGAAAAATATGAGAAGTGCGAAAGTCTCCTAATAGAAAAAAACGAATGGTATGGAGAACCAATAAGTAGTGAGTACGTAACTGCCTCCCGAGTTCTAACTAGACTTAAAGGTGGAATAGACACCAACACATCTGAAGACTTCTTCACCTCACAAGCAAGAAAATCTAGCTTTGGAGAGGAGAATGAGTATTATCCTTATGAGGAATAATTAATGAGCAAGCTTAACCTTCTTAAAACCTTGTTCTATTTTGTATAAACGCAAAACACTAGAAGACAATAATCTAATAAGCTCAACTCTTCTATTAAATGTATTATAATGATTCATAATACCAAGATACGAATTAATAACTGCCAAAAGGCTTTCTCTTTCTTGTTTGTATAGCTTATGATGAAGCGCCTTATGATTATATTTATAAATGACAGATCTAAAATTATTCTGAGTCCTTCTAACTAAATTAGTATGACCCACTTCGATTTTTACTCCTAGAAATTTAACACCATTGTTTACTCTTTGTAGAATGACTTTCTTTTGATTTAATTCTAGCTTCAACTCTTTTTTCAAAAAAAGAATCTATCCTTTTCAAACAATCTTTTAAGTAGTCTTTATCTTTATGTATGAGAAAGAAATCATCTACATATCTACCATACATCTTTATTCCTAAATCATGCTTAACAAAATGATCTAATGGAGACATATAGAAATTTGCAAAAACTTGACTTGTAAGATTTCCTATTGGCAATCCTTTTTGTGAAGAAGTACAAAAAAGACTCTTTGATTTATCTAACTTGTCCCATTTCTCTTTTGGCGAGATGATTTTAGCATTCTCAATTGGACTTGTAAGTATAATTTTCTCAATTAGGTTGATAATTATTCTGTAGTTATCATTAGTATATGTTTTATCGAGATAGCCAATTAATCTTTTATAAAGGAGATTCTTATCAATTGAAGCAAAGAACGATTTGATATCTAATTTTAAGCACCATGCTTCATCTTTCCAATTATTTGTACTAGATGCCATAAAATGCCTTAAACGCTCAATGCCAAAGTGGGTTCCCTTACCTACCCTAGATGCATAAACATCATAGATAAACCTTTTTTCCAAAACTGGATTAATCGCATTTATAACTAAATGATGAATAATTCTATCTCGAAAAGATGCAGCAAAAACTTCTCTAACAGTGGGCTTTTCAATAATAAAACAAGTGTATGGCTGAGGTTGATAATTAAAGCTATTTATCTCATCTAATAAAACAAGTAAGTTATGCTCTAAATCCATCTCAAAGGATAACGCGCTAGAAGAATTACGTTTATGTTTACGACAATCATAATAAGCAAGGAAAATCTCTTCTGGAGATATTGGCTTATCAATAAAAAAAATCAAATTCAAAATTATTTATATACAAAAGCAGGAGATTTCTCCCCTGAACCTTGGTAGTGTAAATAGTTTTGTGGACTTTTAGATTAGGCTAGTCCAAAAACAATAAATATATTACTTAGAATCTGTGAACCACAGACTTGTCCTAAGCAAAAAAATAGTAAAGGTGCTTAATACATCTGTCAATAATCGTTTTACTGGCAGATGTATTATTTTTTTCTAGTACTTTTAAGAAAGGAATTCATTTTATGCTCATGTCAGTAGGTATAGACACTGGCAGTATGGCAGAAAAGTTTTTTTCATTCTCTATCGTTTTAAGTACATTTATGAAAATATTATCTAATCTAGATTTCTATAATTTAGTCTTTCTGGATACAATATCATGAGCTGATTCATTATTTCACCCCATTCATGAGGTTTATCTGTCCATTTTGCTGTAATATCCTTCATAGCAAGATAAATAAGCTTAAATAGTGCATCGTCTGTTGGAAATATTGTCCTGTTCTTTGTTACTTTTCTTAGTTGGCGATTAAAGCCTTCTATAGCATTTGTAGTATAAATGAGTTTCCTTAGGTTTGATGGATAGGCAAAGAATGAAGTAAGTTCATTCCAATTTTCTTTCCAACTCTTTATACAGGCAGGATATTTATTGCCCCATGCATTTTCAAGCTCTACAAGACTATCCCAAGCCTTTTCTTGCTTAGGTGCCTTGTAAATCTTCTTCAAGTCTCTAACAAAAGCTTTAATATCTTTTGATGCAACGTATTTTGTAGATGAGCGAATTTGATGTATGATGCAACGCTGTACATCCGTCTGAGGAAATACTGCTGCAATTGCTTCTACAAAGCCTGTAAGGCCATCTACACATGTAATAAGCACATCCTGCATTCCTCTTGTCTTGAGGTCATTAAGAACGCTAAGCCAATACTTTGCACTCTCATTTCCTCCTATATACATTCCTAAAACATCTTTAGTCCCATCTGTTCGAATACCTATTGCTATATATACTGCTTTCTTTACAACCATACCATCCTGCTGAACATGGTAATGGATTGCATCCATGAAAAAAACAATATAAGTATGTTCCAATGGCCTTGCCTGCCATTCTCTTGCTTCTGGCAATACTCTATCTGTTATTTTACTTATCATGTCGGCTGATGTATCTATTCCATATATTTCATATAGGTGACTTGAAATATCTCTAGTCGTCATCCCCTTGGCATACATAGAGATTACTTTCCCTTCTATCCCAGATACATCTCTTTGGTATTTCTTTACTACTTGTGGCTCAAATTCGCCATTTCGATCTCTTGGTATTTCTATCTCAACATCGCCATATGATGTTGTTATCGTTTTTTGACTATGACCATTTCGACTATTTGGATTTACTTCTTCTGTTCGCTCATATCTGTCATAGCCGAGTTTGTCATCCAATTCTCCTTCTAGCATACTTTGTAGCATTGGTGCAAATATCTCTTTTAATAAGTCTTGCGCTTCTGCTGCTGTTCGAATGTCAAACTCTTTTACTAACTTCTTCGCCAATTCCTTCCTTTCTGGCGATACTTTGTTCTTCTTTGTCATGAAAAACTCCTAGGTGTTGTTATTGTCCTTCACCTAAGAGCTATTGTCAAAATTTACACAAAACTATTTACAGTCTCTAGTACAATTTGTGTTACCTTTCTTTACACCATATCAACCATACTAAAAAAGAGGCTGCATACCTCATGAGATTTTGTTCTCATTCGTGCAACAGCCCCTATACTTCACTGAAAACACAAGATGGTAAAATAGCAGAGTTCATTTATGACTCTTCACTATATGTTCATCGCTCATATTTCACGCTCCAATGGGTGCGGAATGGCACCAACCTCAAATCACTGTAAGTTTCACGATTTGAGCAGATTCAGTATAAGTCACAAGAGTTAAAGATTAATCCATAAAGCAGGACGAACACCATTTTTATTACTAGGTTCACTATCATTAATCATAGTAAAAGAACGGTATGATTCTCCGACAACCAAAATTCTATTAGAAGAACTCCAACTAGGAGATAGAGGCAGAGATCGCAACCACCAAGAAGATCCTGCATTACGATTATATTCATATTCAATGTCAGAAGAAAAATACTTTTTATATTCTTCATAACTCAACAAAAAAATATAGTCTTCTGTATATTTTTTCTCATCGGCTCCATCAGATTCTATGTTTGAATTTATAATCTTATTCTTTATAATAAGTTTCCTATCCTCATTTTCAAATGCGGAATTATAGAATTCATTATTAAGATAGCTTCTTAATGTGCAATTTTCCCAAGTAGTATTTTCAACGTTATCACTAAATTCTTTGCTAAATAAGACTTTATCACTTATTAATAAAGCTTTATCTTTCTGTTTGTCTAAAACACGCCATACTATATCAATGTCATTGTATTTTCCAAAATCCAACAGATCTCCTGCCTCAAATTTTCTAGTTTTGAATCTTAATTTCTCCATTTCTTTTTCCACATCATAATGATTATAAGAAAGCAGATTCGACTTTTTCATTTCATCAAAAACATCAACTGCTCTAGCAAAATCACCAGAGTCAATCAGAGTTAAACCTTCTTTATACAGAGTATCATCATAGAAGAATTTTTCAGATTCTGTAACATCAAGAGAACCTAGCGAATAAGAACCATATTCGCTAGATATCGATATTTTTGCTAGCCCATTTCCTTCTTTGCCATATTCTGCAAAATTACTTCTAACATCAACATAAGAATTAAATAACCATCCCTGTGTATATATTTCTAATGCATTATATTTAAGTTCCGTATCCTTCACTAAACTTCCATAATAAGTATATGTACTGTTGTTCGGCGACTTTATTTTGATTGTGTATTCCAAATCAGTATCGACATAATATCCACTCCTAGATGATGTTGTTACATCAGAAACAAAACCATTCTCTTTTAAAATTATGAAACTTCTACCATTTTGGTTGATTCGAATATTCCACTTTAGTTTTCCACTGGTACTAGAATTTTTAAATGTACCATCCATATCGGATTTTAAAGTGTAATAATATGTTCCATCTGGATCACCAAATTCATCAACATTATCAACTCGTATGAAAGAGTGTGCAAAACATAGCGAACTGATACATAACAGAACAAAGATAAATAAAATTTTTTTCATATTTCCTCCAATATATAATTAAATTAAATAAAATAACGACTAAAACTCCTTATCATAGAATCATGCCATAGTGACGAAAAGCATCTTCAATCTTCGGCTCTAATGACTTTGGACATTTGATTTTTCTACTTGAATTATGACGGACATTACCGTTTTTATCCTTTAGTAGATTATGTTTATCCTTAACATCGTAGATATAACAATCATGCGAAATTCTAATTTGATATTTCTGCTCTAAATAATCTTTAATCATCTTCGTTGTTACTTTTTTACGATAGTTTTCCATTTTTATTTTTACCTCCATATTTGATTTACATTTTTAGCAAAGCATAATCTCCAAATAGCATTTCTTTTAAACAAAGCAGTTTAAATATACTAAGAGCATAAATTAGACAAATGAGTGAAAAAGATTCGGATAGAGGCTAC
>SAMEA104315422__coassemble_311_pt1 | contig 25860 bp, 27 predicted proteins | sample SAMEA104315422__metabat2_low_PE_015 | metagenome-assembled genome bin SAMEA104315422 (sample SAMEA104315422) | gut metagenome | biome: Monkey gut; feature: monkey-associated habitat; material: faeces | place: China | collected 2013
TATCCATATATTTTCTCCTATATTTCTTAAGCGAAAAAAAGTGAGAAAATGTCAGCGTTTTTAAGAAAAAAGTTGAAAAATTTTTTTGTAAGAAATAACAGATCTTTTAATAATTTAAATTTACTAATTTTAATTGTATATGATTTAAGGAAATAAAATCTTTTGTAAATTAAATTGACAAAATATATAACCATCCTTCAAAATATAATCAATAAGGAGAAAGCTATGTCAAGAAAGGTTGGTTTTGGCATTATAGGTCTTGGTGTTATTGCTGAAACACATATAAGAGCTATTGAAAACAATGATAATTGTCGTTTTATTGGTGCTTTTGACCAAGTTGAAGGAAAGGCTGAAGCTTTTTGTGCTCGTCACAATTGTGGAATACCATATAGCAATTTAGAGGATTTTTTATCAAATCCAGATATTGAAGTTGTTACAATAGCAACTCCATCTGGCTATCATCTTGAGCCTGCACTAAAGGCAATAGAGAAAGGTAAGAATGTTATTATTGAAAAGCCAATGGAGATAACACCTGAAAGAGAGAAAATGATTCTTGATAAAGCTAAAGAGAAGGGTGTTATTGCAACAGGTGTCTTTCAATCAAGATTCTATGATGCGCCAGTTCTTATTAAAAAGGCTATTGAAGAAGGTAGATTTGGTCGCTTAACGCTTGTTGATGCACAAGTCAAATGGTTTAGAAGCCAAGAGTATTATGACTCTGGTGCTTGGAGAGGTACTTGGAAGGTTGATGGTGGTGGTGCACTAATGAATCAATCAATCCATGCTATTGATTTATTACAGTGGTTTGTTGGAAAGGTTGATGAAGTTGAAGCGTATACCGCAACTCTAAGCCATGAGCGAATTGAGGTTGAAGATACTGCAGTTGCTACAGTTAAGTTTAAAAATGGTGCTCTTGGTGTCATCGAAGGCTCAACAAGCGTATATCCGGGATTTTTAAAGAAAATTGAAATTAGTGGTACAGAAGGATCTGTTGTTTTGGAAGAGGAAGCGCTTAAAGTTTGGTCTTTTAAGAATGAGACTGAAGAAGATGAGAAGATACGACAAGAATTCTTTAATAAAAATGAATTTGGTGGTGGCGCATCAGACCCTAAGGCCATTAACACTCTCGGACATGAAAGAGAATTTCATGATTTAGCAGATGCAATCATAAATAAGCGAGAGCCAAAGGTTTCGGGAGAATCTGCATCTGAAGCTGTAAAGATTATCACAGCAATCTATGAAAGCGCAAGAATTGGTAAAAGTGTAAAAGTAAAATAAAAAGGAGAAATATATGAAAAAGTTTTTAGTAGTTTTATTAGCTATCGCTTTAGTAACTACTTCACTCTTTGCTCAGGGTGCAAGTGAAGCTAGTTCTTATCCATCAAAGACTGTAGAAGCAACAGTCGGTTGGTCTGCAGGTGGTGGTGGAGATATCGTATTTAGAGCTCTTGCTGAAGTTTTCCCAAAATATGCTAATGGTCAGACAATGGTTATTAAGAATGTTGCAGGTGCTTCTGGTATCACAGGCGCTGTTGAATTCTTAGATGCTCCAGCTGATGGTTATGCAATTATGCATTGGAATAATGCAACAATGGCTAAGACACATCTTTCTGATACACCTATCACAGGTGCAGATACATTCAAGACTGTTTGTCAGATAGTTTCTTCTTACAACTATATCGTTGTAAAAGCAGATTCTAAGTATCAAACACTTAATGATTTAATCAGTGATGTGAAGGCTAACCCTAAGACAGTTACATGTGGCAACGCTGGTGCTCAGGGTGGTAACCACCTTGCAGCTTTACTATTCGAGCAGGCTACAGGTATTGAAATGGTTCATGTTCCTTATTCAGGTGGTGGTCCAGCTATTACAAGTCTTCTTGCTGGTGAAGTTGATTGTGTTATGGCTAATGCTCCAGAAGGAATTACAAACGTTGAAAACGGACAGCTTAGAATTCTTGCTGTATTCTCTGAAAATAGATATTCATCTTTCCCAGAAGTTCCAACAGCTAAGGAAGAGGGTGTAGATTGTGTACTTCCACAGTGGAGAACTGTTGTTGTTCCAAAAGATACCCCAGATGCAATTGTTGAAAAGCTTGCTGCTATCATCAAATCTTGCTGCGAAGATCAGACATTTATCGACAAAATGACAAGTTTAAGTGTTGAGGTTACATATAAGAACCCAGCTGAAGCAACAGCATTCATGAAGAGTGAAGATGCTAGATTTGCTGAACTTGCAAAGACCCTTAAGTAGAATATAGCTACTGTTGTTGGCCGGGGGCAAAATCCCGGCCTTTATTTAGATTTACAGGAGAAAAGAATGAAGGATACAAAAAAAGCAGCCGACTTTTGGATTTCCCTTATTGTTATTGTGGTGAGTATTATTCTCTTCATTAACGCTAGTAATATGCCACAATCTAGTCGAGGAATAGGTCCAGGAGATTATCCAAAGGTAATATGTGCAGTACTCTTTGTGCTAGGCCTTATACAACTTGTTGTTACAGTAATAGAATGCAGGGGAATTCCTCTTATTGATTTTAGTTCTATTAATAAAAAGTATTTATTGCGGGCATTAATAATGTTGGCTTTAACGCTTCTATATTATTATTTGCTCAAGCCAGTTGGCTTCTTAATTACAACGCCACTATATCTTTTTGCATCGTTCATTCTTTTTGGATATAAGAAAAAGGTGAAGGCAGCAATAATTGCAATTGTTTTCTCTGTTGCTGTTTATTTCTTATTCACAAAGGTCTTCTTGGTTATTCTTCCAAGAGGAATATTAGGTTAGGAGGTGAAAAATGTTTGCACATTTAATGAGTGGATTTGCTAATGTTTTCATGCCTTTTAATCTATTGATGGCTGTATTTGGTACGACAGTTGGTATTGTAGTAGGGGCTCTTCCAGGACTAAGTGGCTCAACAGGAATAATTCTCCTCCTCCCTCTTGTTTATCGCTTAGATGCTTCTGCTGCCTTAATTTTGCTTTGTGGTCTCTTCTGTGGCAGTATGTATGGAGGTTCTATTGCAGCAATTCTCCTAAATACTCCAGGAACACCTAGCGCGACGGCAACACTTCTGGATGGATATCCTATGAATCAGAAGGGCGAAGCAGGAAGAGCACTTGGAATCTCTACTGTTTCTTCGTTTATAGGTGGCTTGATTTCTTCTATTTGTCTTGCTCTGATTGCTCCACAGCTTGCAAAGGTTGCGCTTTCTTTTACTTCGCCAGACTTTTTCTCGCTCTCTTTATTTGGTCTAGCGATTATGGCAAGTACGAATAAGAGCGTAATAAAGGGACTTATATCTGGCTTTGTTGGCCTTCTTATTTCAACAGTTGGTGTTGATTCTGTTGCTGGCATAGATCGTTTTACTTTCGGGAATTATAAGTTAATGAGAGGCCTTCAGCTCCTTCCTGTTCTAATTGGTGTTTTTGCTCTCAGTGAGGTCTTAACAGTTGTTCAGAAGGGAGGCGAAAGAGAAGGTAGTGCTGCTAATCAAAAGCTTGGAAGAGTTATACCAACATCTTCAGATTTCAAAGCACTATTGCTTTCTGCAATAATTGGCGGTTTTATTGGTGTGTTCATTGGTATTATTCCTGGTACAGGTGGAGCTATTTCTTGTTTCTTAGCTTATCAAGTTGTAAAGAGAATAAGTAAGCATCCAGATGATTTTGGCACAGGTATACCAGAGGGAATAGCAGCTCCTGAAGCATCAAATAATGGAACAACTGGAGGCGCATTGATTCCTATGCTGTGCCTTGGTGTTCCAGGTGATACTGTAACTTCTGTTATGCTTGGCGCTTTGACTCTTATTGGCGTAAAGCCAGGGCCTCAGCTTTTTGTTGAACCTGAAGGCATAACAATTGTTTATGCAATTCTTGCGGGAATGATTGTAATTCAGTTCATAATGCTCCTTGTTGGCTTGGGTTGTGCGAAAGTTTCTCCATATATTTTGAAGATTCCTCAGACTCTATTACTTCCTTTGATTGCAGCTTTCTGTATAGTTGGAGCATATTCTAATGCCAATAACCTTTTTGATGTCTTAATTGCAATTGTATTTGGCGTAATTGGTTTTGGTATGAAAAAGTTTGGCTATCCAGGTGCACCTTTAGTATTAGGAATAGTACTTGGTCCAATAGCAGAATCAAACTTAAATAGAGCGTTAATCCTTTCAAATAACAGTTGGACTACATTCATTACACACCCAATTAGTTGTGTTTTCCTAGTTGTATCTGTAGTTCTAATTGTTTATTCATTGATTAATAATATAAAGAAAGATAAAGAAGGGGAGAAAAGTAAATGAGACGAGAATTAGAAATAAAGTTAGAAAGAGTTAGAGCCTTAATTAAGAGTGATGGCTATGATGCCATCTATCTTAAAGGGCAAGATAACTTTGCTTGGCTTACATGTGGTGGCAGAAACTATGTAGGCATGGGCGCAACAGGAAACTGTGGGCTCTTAGTTACTCCAACAGAGCTCTATGCTATCACCAACAACATTGAAGCTCCTAGAATGATAAAAGAAGAGAAGCTAGAGGAGCTAGGCTTTAAAGTTTTATATGGCATTTGGCATGATACAGAGTTTGAAAAAAAGACTCTCTCTTCTCTTGTTCCATCTTTAAATATTGGCTATGACACTTCGAATGCTCAAAAGGCAATTCAGAAGCTTAGATTCAGCTTAACAGAAGAGGAAGTTGAGCGCTATAAAGCTATTGGAGAAGATGCATCCTGGGCTATGGAAGAGAGTGGCGCAATGGTCGAAAAGGGGATGAGCGAATACGAAATAGCTGGCATTATTATCGACAATATGGAAAAGAAAGGCCTTGAGATCCTTTCTTGCATGGTCGCTGCTGATGAGAGGATCTCTTTATTCAGACATCCTCTCCCAACAAACAAGAGAGTAGAAAATAGAGTTCAAATTGGAGGAAACTTTAGACGTAATGGTCTTGTTGTTTGCCTAACTCGTTATGTTTACTTATCTAAACCAAGCGAGGAGATACTAAAGCAATATGAAGCTAATCAGATAATAGACTGTACATATATTGCTTCTTCTCTTCCAGGTAATTCATTTGTAAGTGCACTTGAAAAGGGCAAGGCAAAATATGCAGAGCTGGGTTATAAGGATGAATTTGACAAGCACCATCAGGGAGGTCCAATTGGCTACCAAGGACGTGATTATCGCGTTGACTTTAGTACGCCTGGCTTAATTCAGCCTAACCAAGCCTTCTGTTGGAACCCTTCTATTACTGGAACAAAGAGTGAGGACACATATGTTTTAACTCTCAATGGTCCTGTTGCTATAACAAAGCCTGTTTTGTTCCCTAAAAAAGAATTTAATGTAGGTGGCTTTAAATTTATTAGGCCTAGCTTCTTGGTTAAAAAATGAAGTTTTTTGAGGGAGACGAGGTTCTCCCCATTTTTTTGTTAAAAGTTAATGTAGTTTATGAGGATAAAATCTTTTCGATGTTTACGTTAAATGAAAAATGTTAATAATTATTCTTAATGAAGAAGATAAAATTAATCACAACATTTTTTTTAGTTCTATTTGTATTAACGGGACTAAATGCAGTAAGTCTTGATGAAATACTTGCTAGCGCGAAGGAAAATAGCCCATCTTACCAGAATATAGTTTTATCTTATCAAAGTGGGCTATTAACTGTTTCAGATTTGGAAAAAGATGAAAAGCCATCTATTAAAGTAGATGTCTCTGTTAATCCACTTGCAGATTTGGACTCATCTGGCAATTCAAATCCTCTTAGTCAAACTGAGAAGGGGATAACTATTGATCCTTCTATTTCTGTGACACTACCAAATGATGGCAATACGACAATTACTGCCTCTGGCAATTTAAGTACTCGCTATGACGGAAAGGCTACAAGCTTGAGTGGTGAAGTAGGAGCATCTCACAGTTTTGATTTTTCTCCATATAACTCTAGTCATTCAAAGGATTTAAACTATACAATAACGAAGTATAGCACTGATTTGACCTATAAAAAGGCAGAATTGAATTTTGAGAAGAGCGTAATTAGCACTATCTCTTCCATTTTAACTATGGAGAAACAAATCAAAACTCTTGAAAATGACTACAATAAACAAAAGAAGAACGTAGAGAAAATAGAAGCTTTAAATACATATTCCACTTCTTCTAGTATATATGTAAGCGCCAAGAATCTTCTTATGCAAAAAGAAGCAACGCTAGAGTCAACAAAAGAGCAATATAATAACTTGCTTACCTCTTATAAGACGCTTTCAGGCCTAGAATGGGATGGGCTAGATAGCATTCCTGAGCCAAACTTGGAGCTTATTACATACAACGGTGGCAATACTGAAGTTTTAATTACTTCATTGAATGCCGAAAAGGATGAGGATAGCTACAATAAAGCTGTTGCTGACGATAATCCTTCTCTTTTAACAACATCCCTTGGCGTTGGCGTTACATCTAATACAACTGTGAATATTTCCGCTTCTGCTCGCTATAGTGCGAAGAATTGGAATGTTGCGCTTACTCCTGGCTTAAGCATTAAAAAGAATGGAGAGACAACGCCAAAAGTAACTATTTCGGGCTCATGGAAGAATGATACTGGCTCATCTACACTTGTTAAATCTTCTTTATACAAGGCTCAAAGCTCAAATAATGATTATTTAAGTGCATTGTCTTCGTATAATGAGAATGTTCAGGCTTACACACTAAAAATAATGGATTGGAATAACAGTAAGGCTAGCTCTAAGGCTAACTTAGAGTATCTAAAAAGCGTTAAGGAAAATGAAAAAGAGCTATTTAATTTGGGCTTAGTAACGCAAGATGACTTAGATAGTGCTATCTTAAACTATGAGAACGCTTTGATAGATTGGAATATTCTTCTTCTAGAAGGTCTATCAATCGAACGAGACTTAAAGATTTTTGCATTATAAATATGAGGTGAATGATGGCAAACAATAATGAAAACTTAACAGAAAGCGAAAGACAAGAGAAAAAGCTAAGAGCAGCTCAAGCTGCAAGAAAAAGAAAGAAGAGAATAAAGAGCTTAATTGGCTGGCTTGTCGTCATATTAATAGTTTCTCTTGTTTTAGTATGGTTCTTAAAAATGAAGAAGCAGAGCGAAGAGACTATTAAAGCACTTCAGAATGCTAATAAGAATGTTGATTATGTAGTAACTAAATCAAAATACACTAAGGAAATTGATGTCTCGGGTTATGTTGTTGCTTATGACAAGCTTGAAGCAAAGTTTAGATCAACTGGTGCTGTTACTGGCGTCTTTGTTAAAGAGGGCGACAGTGTAAAAAAAGGACAGATTCTTGCAACTATTGATGACACTCAGCAGAGAATGAATCTTCAGGATATAAATAACCAAATTGAAGAGGCAAAAATCAGCGGGGCTCAAAAGACTCTTGAACTCTTAGAAATGAGAAAGGATTACTACGAAAATCTTCTTGATTACACAACGCTTACTGCTAACTTTGATGGTGTTGTTTCTAAAGTTGGAGTTTCTGTTAATGATTACTTCGAGGCTGGGTCTAGTGCTGTAACAATTGTTGATTTATCTAAGCTTAAGACAACAGTTGAAATTGATGAAATTGATATGAGCTATATAGAGCTTGGACAGAAGGCCTATTTAACATTTGATTCTCTACCTGGACAGTCTGTTGAGGCATATGTTTCATACATTCCTATGGAAGGAAAGTATACAACCCAGGGCATTGGAGTCGTTGAAGTCGAGCTTACTATAGATAATCCTCCAGAAGGTCTAAGACCGGGCTTTACTTTCACTGGAAACATTGCGCTTGAAGAAGATGTTGAAATGCTTCTTATTCCTTCTAGCGCTGTTAAGACAGAGCGTGGTGGCACAACATCTGTTCAAGTTAAGAAGGAAGACGGAACTACTGAGAAGAGAACTGTCACAGTTCAATACCTAGGAGAGGGCGATAGCCAAGTTATTTCTGGCTTGAGCGAAGGAGAGACAATTACTTATGAGCCAACTTCATCTTCTGGTTTCTTTGGAGACTTCGGGGGAATGATGATTGGAGGAATGTGATGAGTGACTTTGTCATAGAATTACGTAACGTTAGACGCTACTACCTTGTAGGAGAGTTTTTGGTAAAAGCCTTAGATGATGTCTCATTAGATATAGAGCGAGGCTCTTTTACCGCAATAATGGGTCCTAGTGGCAGTGGTAAATCTACAATGATGAATCTAATAGGTTGCTTAGATACCCCAACAAGTGGCTATATTTCAATAGGTGGCGAGCTTACAAATGGGATGGATGAGGCAGAGCTTGCTTTTTTAAGAAACCAAAAGATTGGCTTTGTCTTTCAGCAATTCAATCTCCTTGGAAAGCTTAATGCCTTAGACAATGTAATGACTCCTATGGTTTACAGTATGGTTCCTCATAAAGAAAGGAGAGAGAGAGCAGAGGCAATGCTTGAGAAGGTAGGACTGAAAGATAGAATGAAGCATCTTCCTTCTGAGCTTTCAGGAGGACAGAAACAGCGTGTTGCGATAGCTCGTGCTCTTGTTAATGATCCAGATATACTCCTTGCCGATGAGCCTACTGGCGCTTTAGATAGCAAAACAGGACGAGAGGTAATGGGGTTGTTTCAGGAGCTAAACGAGGAAGGACGAACAATCGTCTTTGTTACTCATGACAGAAAACTTGGCTTACAGTGTTCAAGACAAGTTTATCTAAAAGATGGAAAGATAGAGGAAAGAGATGTTTTTGGAGAATTTTAAACTTGCTATCAACAGTATGCTAACAAGCAAGATGAGAACATTTCTTTCTCTTCTTGGTATCGTAATTGGCGTTGGATCTGTTGTAACTATAATGAATCTCGGAGAGAGCGTGAAAGCATCCATTACAGACCAAATGGATTTGGGAGGAATGGATATTGTTACTCTCTCTACCTTTTCCAACAATTCTGTATATACAGAAAATCTAGGCTACTCAATTTCTGATGGAGTAATTGGTGTTGATGATGTTGCTGTTGTTGCTCAAACAAGCGCAACACTGAGATATATGCAAGAGACGAAGTCTAGTCAGATTTATGGTGTAACATCATCATATTTTGATATGCAGAAGATGGAGCTATTAGACGGAGAATTTTTTAACAAAGAGGATGATTTGCAGCGTGGACAGGTTGTTGTTCTTGGCTATGACTTAGCAGAGGATTTGTTTCCTGGTGGTAACGCTGTTGGCTCATATGTTTCTATTTATCGAAATCAATCAAAGAAATATAGGGTAATTGGAGTTCTTGCTGATACCTCTGGCTCTTTGTTGAATAATACAAATAATTCTGCATATATTCCTTACTACACATTTGATCAAAGGCTAAAGAGTGTTAGAAGCGTCTCTACTTATTATTTCAAGGTTCAAGATGGCTTTAATGCAACAGATGTAGCCTCCTCTATAAAGAGCTATATGTCTAATGTCTCTTCGTCCTCGGACTATAATGTTTCCTCCGCGCAAGAGTTTGTAGACATGACAAACAGTGTTATGAGCTATCTAACGACATTTCTATCTGCAATTGCTGCTATTTCTCTAATTGTTGGAGGAATAGGAATAATGAATATCATGCTTGTAACTGTCGTTGAAAGAACAAAGGAAATTGGAATAAGAAAAGCCCTTGGTGCAACGCCAAAGACTATTCGCCATCAATTTTTAGTTGAGGCGCTTGTGCTTTCATTCTGTGGTGGTGTATTTGGTATTGTCTTTGGAATTTTAGTTAGTTATATAGTTGCTCAAGCTGTTGGTTGGTCGTTGCATTTCTCAGTTTTGGCTGTTCTATTATCTCTAGGATTTTCGTCCGCTGTCGGAATTTTCTTTGGTTGGTATCCTGCAGCAAAAGCAGCATCTCTTGACCCTATTGAAGCTTTGTCTTATGAATAATAAAAGGTTATTTAGATGAAGAAAATACTAACAGTTTTAATTCTACTTTTTTCTGTTGTTTTTTTGTTTGCTCAGCCTGTAGATGAGAAGAGCGAAGAAAAAACAGTTATTCGTGTGGCCTCTCTTAAGGGGCCAACTGCAATGGGGCTTGTTAAGCTTATGGAGGATGCTTCTGTAGAACCTGAAACACTTAAAAATAATTATGAGTTTACTATAGAAAGCGCTCCAGATATGATTGTTCCATTACTAGCAAAGAATGATGTTGATATTGCATCAATTCCAGCTAATCTCGCATCTATTCTTTATAACAATACAGGTAAAGTAAGGGTTATTGCTGTTAACACTCTTGGAGTATTGTACCTTGTTGGTGATAAGAGCCTTTCTATTAATTCAGTAGAAGATCTTAGAAATAAGACGATATATTCTGCAGGTAAGGGTTCAACTCCGCAGTACGCCTTAGAAGCTATTCTAAAAGGATATAATTTAGTAGACGGAAAAGATTGTTATATCGAATGGAAGAGTGAGCACAGTGAGTGTGTTGCTTCTATTAAAAATGATAAAGATGCTTTAGCTCTTCTTCCTCAACCATTTGCTACTGCTGCCTTAATGCAAAATGATAACTTATCTTTATGTGCTGACCTAAATGAATTATGGAAAGACTTAACAGGAGTTCCGCTTATTACAGGTTGTACAGTTGTAACGACATCTTTTCTTGAAAAAAACAAAAGTGCTGTAGATTCTTTTCTTGCTGAATATAAAAAAAGTGCTGATTGGGTAAATTCCAATATAGAGGAAGCCTCTCTTCTCATTGAAAAGAATGACATAATCAAAGCACAAATTGCTAAAAAGGCAATCAACAAATGCAATATCGTCGTATGGGCAGGTGATGAGATGAAAAACAGTCTTTCTATCTACCTTGATGCTTTATATAACGAAAACCCAAAGAGTGTAGGTGGCTCTGTTCCTAGTGAAGAATTCTACTATTAAGAATAGAAGATATTGCACTTTGCTAGCCATTTGCTTTTGGCTTATTGTATGGTTTATCCTCTCTCTAGTAGTGGGAGAGGAGATGCTACTTCCTTCTCCTTTTGAAACACTTTCTTCCTTAGCAAAAAACATAAAGAGCGTAGAGTTTTGGCTTTCGCTTCTTACAACATTTAGGAACATTGTCCTTTCGCTCCTTCTTTCATTAGTTTTTTCTTTCTTATTTGCTTTTCTTGCAAATAATTATTATTTTGTTGAAGTCTTACTTTCTCCTATAGTAAAGACAGTGCGTTGTGTTCCTGTTGCATCTATAATTATTCTTATTCTTTTATGGGTTAAGAGTAAGAACTTATCTCTTGTAATTTCTTTTTTAGTTACATTTCCTCTTCTTTATACGTCTATTTTATCTGGACTAAAAAACACTAGTTCTGAGTTATTAGAAATGGCATTGAATTACAATGTAGGATTGAAAAAAAAGATAAGATATATCTATCTACCTGGATTATTTCCTTTCTTTAAAAATGGAATATCAAATGCAATCGGGCTTGCTTGGAAGAGTATCGTTGCAGCAGAAGTTATAGCTTTACCTAAAAATACTCTTGGTTCAATGCTATATGAATCGAAGGTATATCTACTTTCATCAGATCTCTTTGCTCTTACGCTTACAATTATTATTCTCTCAATATGTTTTGAGAAGTTATCTATTTTTCTTCTTAGTAAATTAGAAATGAGGGTTATGAGATGAAAGTAGAGATATTAAATAAGCATTTTGGTGAAAAGGTCTTGTTTAACAACCTCTCCCTTTCTTTTCCAGATAATGAAACTTCTCTAATAATGGGAGAAAGTGGCTCTGGAAAGACAACGCTTTTACGAATGATAGCGTCTCTCGATAGAGACTATGAGGGAAAAATAGAAACAAAAGAAGAAAGAGCAACTATGCTCTTTCAAGAAAATAGGCTTGTAGAGAATCTCTCTGTTCTATCGAATTTACTTCTTGTTACTGATGATGAGAAGAAAGCCAAAGAATACTTAAATGAAGTAGGGCTAAAAGGAGAAGAAGAGAGTATAGTTAATACACTTTCAGGTGGAATGAAGAGGAGAGTTAGCATTGTTCGTTTTCTTCTTGTTCCTTCATCTCTCTATCTTTTAGATGAACCATTTAGTGCAATGGATGAAGAAACAATTATCACAACATCTAAATTAATAAAGAGGGTTGTGGAGAACAAAACAACAGTCGTTGTAACTCACAACCCCCTTGTGAAAGAGATTTTAAACGCAAAATTGGTTGTTAAACTCTAATTTTTTAGGTAACAATCTTTTAATAGTTCACGCCTACTATCAATAACATCTTTAGGAAGATCCATCTTTGTCATTAAAGAGAGAATAAAGTTATCGAGTACCATTTCTCTCCATTCATCGGAATCTGCGTCTGTGACTTTCTCAATCTTATAACCACAATCTTTAAAGGAATTTACTATAACATCTTCAGAAAAATCGGAATTCATGTTATATGCACATGTTTCATTTTTGAATATTGTTGCGGCTTTCTTTTCTTTCAAATTAAATGAAGAGGGGTATGAAATGACTTTTCTATTTGTAATACCATTGGCTGTTTTAGCAACAAAGTCTTTCTTTTCAAACTCCGTTTTGTCAAAATCTGCTAGAGTTTTGTATTCTACTTTTTCTTCTAGAATAGGGCTATCAAAGAAATCACGAAGAAAGATTTTTGTTTCATCAATATTTAAGGTGTCCCTTCTATTACTTAAATCAAGTTCCTTCTTTAGAGGTACTCTTTCATACATTTTTGAAGAGAAAGAAGAGGAGTTAACATCGCCATTGTTATAATGCATGTGCATATTTAGTTCTGTAAAAAATATTTCACTTGATTTATCCGGAATTGAAGTATATATACCAAAATAATATGTAAGTGCAATATTATAGAAGTTGAATTTAGAGCCATTGTTGTATAATTCACCAACTTTGAAGCTGAGACCATCCTTTGTTTTCTCTACTGGAACATCTAAGAGTTCAAAAATGATGATGCTATCGCAAGCTGTATCTTTTAATAGTGGGCTTATAATTTCTCTATAAGAGAATTTATTTTCCTTAATTGAATAGTAGTACTCTATCTGTCCGAAAGATCTATCCTCTTCTTTTGTTTCATAAAGAATATATACACCGTCTTGGGTAATTTGGGCATCCTTCACTTCTAATGGAACTCCATACGCATAAGGTGTTTTGTCTTTTATGGCTGAAATAAAATCGTTTTTGCTAACTGTTTTAATTCCAGGAATAACAGGAAGGCTTCGCATTACCGAGCCATAAAGTTCAACGCCATATTGCAACTTATTGTTATTATCATTTTTTGTACCATATTCTGTATCTATAAATGGATTATTCTCTGGAAAATATGTCATTCCCCTTGTTTCTTCACCAAAGTCAATAATGACAACTTCATTTGTATTTTCCATATTTGGGTTTTTGATTTCACACGATGTAAGAAGAATTAAGAAAATCGAAATTAAGAGAAAAAGTTTGTATTTCATATTGCCCCCATAAACAAGATTATTTTTTATCTCTTCTATGGGGGTATCAAGATTAGGACTAGATGCTTTGGTAATAAAGTCCATCTTTGGTGCAATACCAAAGAATTAAGCAATGAGGGAAAAAGGGAAGACGCAGGCTCAAATCCTACTCAGGGTAAAGCTTACGCATTAGTAGACTGTCTCCAGTTAACAATGTGACAAAAGAGATGTAATGGTCTTTTGTCATTGAGTGATTACTTGATATATAGTACTCATTGTCTATTTTCTCTATTGTTAGCTTTTCTTCTTCATTTGCTTTCTTTGCTTTTAGAGAAGATAGTCTCTTTCCACAGCAAGAGACAGGTGTTTCAGTTGTAGAAACAATAATGTTTCCACAATTCGGGCAGTAATAGAAACAATTTCTTTTCATATTGCCACTTAATACCTTGTTTTCAGTAATTTCGCCAGAGAGTAACTTTTCTAAGTCAACATTAAGTATTTTCGATAGTTCTGGTAATAGGGATATATCTGGAGCACCCAAGCCTCTTTCCCATTTTGATATTGCCTTGTCGCTAATGCCAAGACTAGTGGCAATATCTAATTGTGTTAAATTCTTTTCTTTTCGTAGCTTATAAATAAGCTGACCAACTTTTACATTATCCATGGTTTTTATTATACGGTTCTCTTCTTTAATTACTATCAACGCTCCGTAGAGTTAAATAGCTTTTTTATCTTCACTAAAGAAAAATGAAATTATACACTAAAGCTATGAATAAAGATAAATTGCCAAAATGGGACCTTGAGTCCATCTATAGTAGTGTTGATTCAAAAGAATTCAATAGCGATATAAACAAAGTATATGCTTTAAGCAAGGAACTTAAAGAGAAGAGCAAGGATAAGTCCATTCCATTGTTGGACTTAATAAAGCTACGTGATGAATTAAGAGCCGTCCTCGTAAATGTTGGTTCTTATAGCTACACTTCCTTTTCTGTAGATACTACTAATCCAAGTATCCTCAGTGCTTATTCAAAGTGTGAAAAGATGGAAAGTGAAGCACAGGATGCAGACACTGTCTTTTTATATAACATTGCAGAGAGAGAAGATGAATTCTCATCTCCTGAACTTAAAGACTATGCTCTTTTCTTGGAAGAGGCGAAGATTTGCAGAAAGCACATGATGAGCCTAGAAGAAGAGAGCCTTGCAAATGAGATGCTTCAAGTCTCTGCTTCAAGTTGGGATAAACTTCATATGACAGTAACTGCTGCCATCAAGGATGGAGACAAGACTCTTACTCAGCTAAGAGGCTTAGCTATGAGTCTTGATAGAGAAGTAAGAAAGAATGCATATGAAAGAGAAATAAAGATTCTTAAAGAAAACGAAATTGCATTAGCTGCAGCTCTAAATGGCGTTAAGGGAACAACTCTAATGCTTGAAAAGAGAAAGGGTTGGAAAGACCCTATAGATCGCTCGCTCTTTGCTTCTCGTATTACTCATAAGACGCTTGATGCACTTATTTCTGCACTTGAAGATTCTAGAGAAATGTTTAGAGATTATCTCAAAACTAAGGCAAAGCTTTTAGGTCTAGAGAAGCTTGAATGGTACGACATGTTTGCCCCAGTTGGAAAGAAGAGCATGTCATATACTTGGGAAGAAGCAAAGGAACTTGTTACTAAGTGCTATACATCATTCTCTCCTGAAGTTGGTGCATTTATTAAGAATGCATTTGATCATAATTGGATAGATGCTGAAGCACATGAAGGAAAGATTGGTGGCGCTTATGATATTGCCTTCCCATTAAAGGGGGAATCGAGAGTCATGATGAACTGGGAAGGAACATATGACAGTGTTTCCACTCTTGCCCATGAACTTGGACACGCTTACCATGATTCTGTTGTCAAATCTTACCCTATGAGCCAGTCTGATTATCCAATGACGTTGGCTGAAACAGCTTCTATCTTTGGAGAAACAAATGTTTTCCAGGAAGTATTGAAGACAGCAACAAAAGATGAGCAACTTCCAATAATTCAAGCTTTTGTTTCCTCTTGCTGTCAGGTATGTATAGATATCCTCTCTCGTTATTACTTTGAAAAGAGTGCCTTTGAAAAGAGAAAGGACGGAGATGTTTCTCCAGAAGATTTCTGTTCATTAATGCTCAAAGCTCAAGAAGATACCTATGGTGATGGGCTGGGGCTAAAGCATCCATATATGTGGGCTGTAAAGGGTCATTATTATAGTTATGGTTTCTCTTTCTATAACTATCCGTATGCCTTTGGTCAGTTATTTGCTTTAGGCCTCTTTGCTTCCAAGGATAGCGTTGATGATTTCCCTCTTCACTATAAAAATGTTCTTTCAATGACTGGTAGATACAAGGCTGAAGAGGTTGCAAAAGCTGCTGGTTGTGATATTGAGAGCAAAGAATTCTGGATGAAAGGAATTAAGCTTATTGGTACTTATGTTGAGGCTCTCAAAGAATGGCTTTGAGAGTTGAGAAGATTGTCTCAGGAGCAAAGGGCCTAGCTAAAGAGAATGGAAAGACTGTTCTTTTGCCTTTTGCTCTTCCTGGAGAGGAAGTAGAGTATTCTGTTGTAAAAAGTAAACCATCTCTCATAGAGGGAAAAGTGGAGAAGGTAATAACTTCTTCTCCTCTTAGAATAGAGCCAATTTGTCCTCTGTATGGCGTATGTGGTGGTTGTGATTTTCTCCATGTTTCTCCTTCCTCTTCTGCTTTTTTTAAAGAAGAGATAGTAAAAGACAATCTAGTTCGGCTATCTAATTTAGAGAGCCTTCCTCCGTTTAGTAAGACCGAATATGGAGAAGAGTTAGGCTATAGACATAGAGTAAGAGTTCATGTTGATTTGAAGACAGGAAGAAGTGGTTTTCTAGAGCGAGAATCAAATAGCCTTGTAAGCGTTAAGCATTGTCCACTAGTAGATGATAAGATAAATGCTCTTTTAGAGGAAGAAAAAGGTGAACTCTTCAAATATGCTAGAGAATTGATGTTCTCTAACAAAGTTAATAGAGATACTGGTTTTGTTGAGGTTCCTCTTTTTGCTGGAGACAATGCCATTACTCACAATAATAAAACAGTGACGATAACTCTCAATAGTATTGTATACACTGTTAGTTCTACTGTTTTCTTCCAATCTAATCCTAAGCTTTTCTCGAAGCTACTTGAGTATGTAAAAGCTAATACTGTTGGTTCAACTGTTATGGATTTATACAGTGGCGTTGGAACGTTTTCTGCTCTTTTTAATGATACTGATAAGAAAGTATATGCTGTCGAATTAAATAAAGAGTGCTTAGCTTTAAGTCATATTAACGCTCCAAAGGCTATTTCATTTACTTCTGATTGTGCTAAGTGGGTTGAAAAAGAGAAGAACACCCATGTAGATACTGTCATTGTTGATCCTCCTAGAACTGGATTAGAGAAAAGAGTTATTGAGATGATAGACACATGGAATCCTGAAAGAGTTATTTACGTTTCATGTAATCCTGTAACGCTTGCTCGTGATATTTCTCTCTTTAAAACAAGGAAGATTGACGAATGCAAGGTCTTTGATTGCTTCTACGGAACAAGTCACGTGGAGACAGTAGCTTTAATGTCGCGCAAATGATCATAATTTGAAAAGGAAGACAAAATGGAGAAAAATCCATATGGAAGCAAAGAATTAGAGTTTGCCATTTTCTGTATAGAAAGCGTAGCACAAAAGCTAAATGTTGGAGCAAAGAAAGTCTATTTAGCATTGACAGAGCAAACAAATATTTTAAATGAATACATTATTCCTGAGTATGAAGTGCTACATACTCAGAGCAAAGACTATATTGTAGATGATATTATCGCAATTATGAAAGAAAGAGGCGTAAACATATGATTTTGTATCATGGTTCATTTATTTTGGTAGATAAGCCAGATTTAGAGCACTCTAGACAAAATGTTGATTTTGGCAAAGGTTTCTATGTTACGCCAATTTATATGCAAGCAAAAAAATGGTGTGCTAGATTCAAACGTCTTGGCAAAAATGTAGTTATATCTATTTATGACTTTAATGAAGAAGCTTGCGAAAAACTAAAAGTACTGAACTTTGATTCTTATTCTGAAAAATGGCTTGATTTTATCTTAATGTGCAGGAAAGGGATGGATGGTACAGATTATGATCTTGTTATTGGTGGTGTTGCTAATGATAAGGTTTTCAACACTGTAGAGCTTTTCTTTGATGGATTAATTGATAAAAAAGAAGCTATCCTTAGATTGCAATATGAAAAGCCTAATTTACAAATAGCTTTTTGTACGGAGAAAGCACTTTCTTATTTAAAATTTGAAAGGAGTGAACTGGTATGAAGGCAAATCCAATTCTTTTGCAAAAAAAATATGCACGCATTGTGGAACTTTTTGCCAACGAAAACCATATCACTTTAGATAAAGCGTTGGATATCTTTTATCATTCCCAATTGTATGATTTGATAAGCAATGGGGTATCAGACATGCATTGCATGAGTGATGAGTATTTAGTAAAAGAGCTAGAGGAAGAACAGAAATCATAATAGTTCAGGTTTTATGCACTTATATGGCAATATTGAAACCAGTAGGAACAATGTAGATTGTTTATACAATAGTCCTTCGTCCAAAAGAGTGATAGAAAACCATCAAGTTCTCATTAACAGTTATTTATTTTAAATGTATTTTTGTTTGTCCTCGTACTCACTTTTTCGCTCTTTTATATAGTTGTTCTATTTCCCAGCAGTCTGAAAGTGCAATAAGAAACATATAGCAATGGGAAAATTTTTTCGTCCAATTTATTTGTTTTTCGCCCAAAATTAATTATAATTGGACGAAGGGAGTTTTTATGAGATCTTTCGATTATACCAAGCTGTATGATAAAAAATGGGATACAGATATTCTAAATCTTGTTGCAAAGATTCATGAGTGCAAAGGGCGCCAAGACTTATTTGTTAGACAGAAGCCAGTTGAATTAGATCGTCTTGCTGAAATTGCAAAAATACAAAGTACACAGGCATCAAATAAGATTGAGGGCATCGTTACGACAAATACTCGAATTAAACAACTTTTTGAGGAAAAAACTACGCCAAGGAATCGAAATGAAGACGAGATTATGGGGTATCGTGATGTATTAAATACAATTCATGAGAGTTCTGAGTATATTCCAATCCGACCATCATATATTCTTCAGCTTCATCGTGACCTTTTAAAAAGAGCAAAAATATCTTATGGTGGGCATTTTAAGAATGTTCAAAACTATATTAGTGAGACAAATTCTGATGGAGCATTGGTCACAAGATTTACACCAATTGCACCTTATGAAACACCAAACGCAGTGGAAAACTTGTGTAATGCCTATGAATATGCCATTGCAAATGAAAAAATAGATTCATTAATTTTGATTCCAACTTTTATCTGCGACTTTCTATGTATCCACCCATTTAATGATGGCAATGGAAGAATGAGCAGATTACTTACACTACTCCTTTTATACAAAAACGGATATAGCATTGGAAGATATATAAGCATTGAAAAACAGATAGAAAAAACGAAGGATTGTTATTACGATGCTCTCGAAGAATCTGATGCTGGATGGCATGAAGAAAAAAATGATCCAACACCATTTATCAGATATATGCTTCAAGTTATTTTGTCATGCTATACAGAGTTAGAAGAACGTGTTGGGTTATTGTCTGAAAGAGTAAACAACAGTACTTCATATGATGTTGTAAAAAATTACATCAAAGAAAAGGTGGGTAAGTTCACGAGTGCAGATGTTATAGCCTCCTGCCCAAGTATAGGAAGATCTTCTGCCTTAGCTGCGCTAAAAAAATTAAACGATGAAGGGTTCATTTTAAAAAAAGGTTCAGGCAGAAGCACCTTTTATATTCGAATAGATAATAAATAGTTTTCGTCCAAAATACGGATAGTTTGGACAAAAAATATAGAAAAGTCTTAAATTTCAAAGTGCCACTTTAATATTTCTTAAAAAATTCAAACCATCACTTTGAATTTTCGGAGTTTTTGTCTTTTTTACAGTCTTTGAGTATGGATTGATATTGATATAGATGTCTTTAATACATGCCGTGAATATACAAAAAAGGTTCTTTTGGATAATCCTAAAATCAGCTATATTAATCTGATGATGGGTGTTGAAGAATGCATAAAGGCATTTGTAGAACACTGGATTAGTCTTACTGGAAGCGAAGGTAAGGCAAAGCTTTTTGCTCCTATTGATAGAATGGGACTTCTAACGCCTAAATGTAAAATAGGAGTATCTGAATAATCGTCCTTATAGGAGGAAATATGGAAAATATCCCACAGGTAAAATTAGGAATAATTGGAGTAAGTAGAGATTGCTTTCCGTCGTCATTATCTGAAACAAGAAGAAAAGCTATTGTTAGAGAACTAGATAAGGTTAGCTATAAAATTGTAGATGTTCCTTTTTCTGTTGAGAATGAAAAAGATGCCATTAAAGCTTTAGAGTTTGTAAAGGATAAATGCAATGCGCTTGTTGTCTTTCTTGGAAACTTTGGGCCAGAGACTCCTGAAACAATAATTGCAAAGTATTTTGATGGCCCTGTTATGTATGTAGCTGCGGCAGAGGAGAGTGGCAATAATCTTATAAACGGAAGAGGTGACGCATATTGTGGAATGCTCAATTGCTCATATAACTTAGGCTTAAGAAAGCTTGCTGCTTATATCCCTGAGTATCCAGTTGGAAGTGCAGAAGAGATAAGAGATATGATTCTTGAGTTCGTTCCTGTAGCGAGAGCTATTATTGGAATAAAGAATCTTAAAATCATTACATTTGGTCCACGTCCACAAGATTTCTTTGCATGTAATGCTCCTATTAAGGCTCTCTATGATCTTGGTGTTGAGATTGAGGAAAACTCTGAACTTGATCTTCTTGTTTCCTACAAGGAACATAAAGGCGATAAGCGAATTGGAGCTATTGTTGAAGATATGGCGAAAGAACTCGGAGAGAAGGGCAATACTTATCCTGATCTTTTGGAGCGAATGGCACAATTTGAACTTACACTTCTAGATTGGAGAGAAAATCATAAAGGAGCGAGAAAGTATGTTGCATTTGCATCTAAGTGTTGGCCAGCTTTCCCCGAGTCTTTTGGTTTTGAGCCATGTTATGTTAATTCACGTTTAGCCTCTCGTGGTATTCCTGTTGGCTGTGAAGTCGATATCTATGGCGCGCTATCTGAATATATAGCTTCATGTTTAACAGAAGCACCAGTAACACTTTTGGATATAAACAACACAGTTCCGGGAGATCTCTATAAAGACGATATAGAAGGTAAGTTTAGATATAAGAATAATGACCTATTTATGGGCTTCCATTGTGGAAACACGCCACTTTCTTGCCTCTCTTGCGGTGCTGTTAACTATCAAATAATTCAGAATAGATTACTTGAAAATGGTGGTAAGCCAGACTTCACAAGAGGAACTCTTGAGGGTGATATTAAGAGTGGTGATATAACACTATTTAGGCTTCACTCAAATGCAGATTCAACTCTTGAAGCATATGTTGCAGAGGGTGAAGTGCTTCCTGTTAAGACACGTTCATTTGGTGGAATTGGAATTATTGCGATTGATGAAATGGCACGTTTCTATCGTCATGTTTTAATTTCTAAGCATTTCCCTCACCATGGAGCTGTAGCATTCAGTCACATTGGTCGTCAATTGTATGCACTCTTTAACTATCTCGGAGTTAAGGATGTTTCTTACAATAAAAAGAAGGGTGATTTATACCCTGGTGAATGCCCATTTTAAAAGGAAGAAGTAACTATGGTAGTAGCAGGCCTTGATTTTGGAACTCAGTCGGTAAAGCTTTTGGTCTACGATACAGAAGAGAAAAGAGTAATTGCTAATTCTTCTCATCCTTTTAGTCTAATTTCAAAAGATGGTGGAGTGAGGGAGCAAATGGCCGAGTGGTTTATCTCTGGGCTTAAGGACTGCTTTAACCAAATTGATGAAAGTATTAAAAAGAGAATAAGAGCTATTGGCGTTTCTGGGCAACAACATGGCTTTGTCCCTGTTGATTGTTCTGGAAATGTATTAGCTCCAGTTAAGCTTTGGTGTGATACTTCAACTAGCAAAGAGTGTGATGAACTCACATCTCTTTATGGCTCCAAGGATGCCCTTATAAGTGAAGTTGGTAATGCCATTCTTCCTGGCTACACAGCAAGCAAGATTCTTGCTTTTAAAAAGAATAAGCCTGAACTATTTAAGAAAATGGCTTATGTGATGCTCCCTCATGACTATATAAACTACTACCTTACAGGAAATGTTGTGACAGAGCGGGGCGATGCTTCTGGAACAGCTCTCTTTAATGTTTATACAAATAAATGGGACGAAAAGCTTTGTTCTCTAATTGATGAAAGTCTCATTAAGAAAATGCCAAGGATAGTTGAGTGGAATAGCATAATTGGCGTTGTAAAGAGCGATGTAAGAGAAGAGTTAGGACTTTCTAGTGATGTTGTTGTCTCTACAGGTGGTGGCGACAATATGATGAGTGCCATTGGTACTGGAACAGTAAGTGATGGACTTCTTGCAATGAGCCTTGGTACATCTGGTACTCTTTTTGCTTATTCAGATACTCCAATTGTTGATAAAAAGAGTAGAATAGCCTCTTTTGCCTCGTCTACAGGAGGATATCTTCCTCTTCTATGCACGATGAATTGCACAGTTGCTTCAGAGAATATGAGAAAACTCTTTAATCTTGATGTTGATGATTTTAGCGCTAAAGCATCTCTCTCTAAAATTGGATCCGAAGGTTTAGTTCTTCTCCCTTACTTCAATGGGGAAAGAGTTCCTAATTATCCTAATGGAGAGGGGGTTCTTGCCGGAATGAATATGACAAATATTAGCGAAGAGAACATAGCAAGAGCCACACTTGAAGGCGTAAGCTTTGGTTTCCTCCTAGGACTTGAAGCTTTCAAAGAAGCAGGATTTAAGGCTAATGGGCTTACCCTTACAGGTGGTGGTTCTAATAGTGCTCTCTGGCGTCAAATTATTGCTGATAGTACCTCTCTTGAAGTAAAAGTTCCCGTTATAAAGGAAACAGCAGCCTTTGGCGCTGCACTTCAAGCTTTGTCTGCTATTAGCAACATAGACATTGTTAAAATAGCAAAAGAATATATTCTTTTTGATGAAACAAAGACTACAAAACCTAACGAAAAGAACAAAAAACTGTACATGAAAGCTTATCTAAAATGGAAGAACTATTCAGATACACTAGCTTCAATCTTTGAATAAATGAATTTATTTCTTAAGTTATAAAAATATTTCGAGTAGAGAGTTATTCTTTATCTTTATTGCCAAAAATCATTGAAATAGAATTAGAGCAAAGAGAAAATTCAATTCTAGGGTGCGCCAGTTCAGTGCATTCATTACAAATGAACTTTTGTATCAAATTACAAGTTCTTTTTTGTTAATTAACATATTGGTTTTGCTGTTAGCACCTTTACAATACGAATATTAGGTGTTTTAAAGAGGAATATCGTGGAAAAAAAGGTGCGAAAGCATATTTTTAGTGAAAAAAACTGGAGAGGCTAGAGTTAGTCTCTCCAAAACAGATGTGTTTTTAGTTCTATGTTTGTTTACTTTTCTTCTCTAGCATTGTCTCTCTTATTAGAGTAGAAGTAATAAAAGGTGCAAAAAAGTAAAGTAAATAGGGCAGCCCATACAGTAGATAGGCCTATTTTGAATAGACTTGGATTTGCTCTGGTGCTAGCAAACCAAGCATATGGAATCTTTACAAGGAAGATAGATAATAAGCCCTGAATCATAACAAATTTTGTTTTCTCTACACCATTTAAATAGCCAATAAAGCAATATGCAATTGATAGAATGAAGCATTCTATGCTAGTTGCTTTTAAAAACTCTGACGAAGCATTCAATACTGCTATTTCTCCATCCTTAATAAATAGGGTAGAAAGCGCTACTCCATGGAAGTATGAAAAATAGGCAAGAACTCCTCCCAAAATTATTGCACTGCCCATTCCTTGCCACATTCCTTTTTTTGCTCTTGCAAGTTGGTTAGCTCCATCATTTTGTGCGACAAATGCGGAGATTGACTGCATATAGGAAGTGGGGATTAGCAATATAAACATGACAAGCTTTTCTGCGATTCCTACACCAGCTGATGCTATCTCTCCAAGAGTATTAACAAAGCCAAGCAAGACTAAATAAGATATCTCATTGCACATGCTTTGCAGTGCAATTGGCGAGCCAGTTTTTAAAATAGACATTGACACATCTCTATTAAAGTTTAGGTGTGACTTTCCATTTTGAAAGGTAACCCTTTCTTCTTAACTAACATTAATGACAAAACTACGCTTACAGCTTGAGCTAGTATAGTTGCAATTGCAGCTCCTGATGCACCTAGAGGAATAAACTTGGTTAATGTTACATCGCCAATTATGTTTGTTATGCAGGCAATTATTACAAAATAAAGAGGTGACTTGGCATCGCCTAGGCCACGGAAGATAGCAGCTATGAGATTATATGCAACTATAAAGATGCTACCTGCTCCACAGATTCGTATGTAAGAAACAGTTTGATTGAACGCATGAGGAGGTGCATTTGTTATTCTAGCGATCCAAGGTGCTAACAAAACAGTAATTATTGATAGCACTAGGCCAAGAATTCCGAAAATCCATATGCTACTAGCAGTAATATTTGCGGCACTTTCATGGTCTTTACGCCCAACGCTAATACCTAATAACACAGTGGATCCCATAGACAATCCAGTTATTAATCCAGTAATAATCTGCATTGCTTGAGAGCCTGTAGCTACTGCAGAAACATCTTGCGTGGTACCAAACTTTCCAACTGCCCATAAATCTACAGCACCATATAACGCCTGCAATATTATTGCTAAGAGTACTGGAATTGAAAATTTTAAGAGCGATGGAAGAATTGGACCTGTTAGAAAATCAGATTGTCTTTTTTCATAAGTTTTAGCCTTCATTTATTTCTTCAAAGTTAATTTCTGAAATAATATCGAGCATCTCGCAGAATTTTGTAATTTCATCCTCTGTAAATCTATCTGAAATGCGCTTGATTGCTTCGCTGTCTTGGCGTCGAAAAACCTTGTATTGAGGTATGGCATCGTCATTAACAGAAAGATAGATCTTTCGCTTATCATTTTGGTCTGGAGTTTTTTTTATAAGTCCCTGTTTTAATAGCTCATTGAGCTTTAGTGTTACTCCAGGTTTTGAAACATGCAAAAGCTCGGCAAGCTTTGATGCAGTGCATGTTCCATTCATGGTGTAGATTAACTCGATGTATAATAAGCTATTATACGTAATGGTTTTGTCTACAAACTCCTTGTTCATAAGTCTTAAGTCGCAAAGAGCCGTGCTATAATAAAACGTATCTAGTGATTTTCTAAGTTTCATATATAATCCTATTTTAGTTAAGTTAATATCATTATCATAGCTTAACTATTATAGGACTTCAATAGGCCAAATTTGATGTGCTTTTTATTAAAAGGCCTTTAGCCTAAGGCTACATCCAAGACCATCATAAGAGAGAAACCGACTGCAAAGAAAACTGTTCCAATGTTAGAGTGCTTTCCTTGACTCATCTCAGGAATTAGCTCTTCCACAACTACATAAAGCATTGCCCCAGCAGTAAAGCTTAATAGGTATGGAAGAAGGGAGGTAATTAGAGATGAAGCAAGTAGTGTTACTATTGCACCAATTGGCTCTACTATTCCAGATAGAACTCCGTTAATAAAAGCTTTTCCTTTGCTTTCTCCTTCTGAGCGTAGTGGAAGTGATATTATTGCCCCTTCTGGAAAGTTTTGTATGGCAATGCCGAGCGAAAGCGCTAATGCTCCTGCTGCTGTTATAGTACTACTTTGCGAAATATAAGCAGCATATATAACACCAACAGCCATTCCCTCTGGAATATTATGCAGTGTTACTGCTAACACCATCATTGTTGTTCTCTCTAGCTTGCTCTTTGGTCCTTCTTCTTCATTACTCTTTGCGTGGAGGTGTGGAATAACGTGGTCCAATAGAAGAAGAAAGAGGATTCCAAGCCAAAATCCAATAAAAGAAGGAACAAAGGAGAATCTTCCAAGTTTTGAACTTTGCTCTAAAGCGGGAATAAGCAAGCTCCAAATTGATGCTGCAACCATTACTCCTGCAGCAAAGCCTGATAGCGCTCTTTCTACACTTTCTTTAAGGTTATTCTTCAAAAGAAATACCGAAGCAGCACCTAGCGAGGTTCCCAAGAATGGAATTAGAATGCCATAAAATACTTCCATTTGTTTCTTCTCCTTGGCCTAATGATAGCGCTTTTGGATAAGCAAAATAAAGAAGATGTAAAGAGTTTTATACATGTTATAGTCTATCTACTAAAAACAAATAAAATGGTAGAATTTGATTATTAAATGTAAGCGTCAAATAAATCCAACGGAAAAAGATGTTCACATAAAGTAGACTATATC
>SAMEA104315422__coassemble_314_pt1 | contig 25844 bp, 22 predicted proteins | sample SAMEA104315422__metabat2_low_PE_015 | metagenome-assembled genome bin SAMEA104315422 (sample SAMEA104315422) | gut metagenome | biome: Monkey gut; feature: monkey-associated habitat; material: faeces | place: China | collected 2013
TGTTAGAAAAGGATACCTTCCTCTAGAAAAAGCTGTTGATGAGTCTGGATTATCAGAAGAAAAATTCAAAGAAAAATTAAATAAGCTTTGATTTATCTACTTTAAGTTTTAATAGTGGCTGATATACAAAAATGAGATATTTAGGTTGTATACAGCCATTTTTGTTAAGGAATTGTTCTTTTGCCTCTTCAATCCATATGGGCATCTTTTACCATTACATAATTTGTGAGCGCAATTCCATTTCTTATAACTTCTTGTTTTTTGACAACATTATAGCCTCGCTTGAGGAAAAAAGGTTTTGCAGTAATAGATGAATGGACTATGATTTTTTTATCTTTAAAATCTGATTCAAGAGCATTGCAAATAGCAGAGCCAATGCCCTGTGCTTGATAATCTTTATGCACATAAAGTCTATCGAGATAGCCAGTTTTGTCTATATCGCCAAAGCCAACAATCTTGTTGTTTATAATAGCAACAATTGTTTTATGCTCTAAAAATGATTTATTCCATGAAGTTACATCTACATTTCCAGTTGCCCAAACATCTAATTGTTCTTTGCTATAATCTTTGCTGTTAACACAATGAACAGTTTGATAGAAAAGTTCGCTTATTTCCTTTAAGTCAGATGTTTGATACTCTCTAAGCTCGATTTGATTATTGCTCATATAGCTTTGTATTCAGTTCTCTTTTTAAATAGTTTGTTTCCTTTCTTCATAAACAGAGGAATAGCAAGGCCTAAAGCTCTGAACGAGTTGTCTAAAGCCATGCAAATCCAAACACCAAAAAGGTTTACATTAAATACTTTTATGGCTATTAGAGAAAAGAGAATTCTTATTCCCCATGCACCAATGGTTTCGATATAGAACGTGTATTTTGTCTCTCCAAGTCCATAATAGATTCCTTCAGATACTATCATTAGACCAAAGAGTGGTTCGGTAAATGCAATTAGCTTTAGTATTGAAGTTCCCTCTCTTATTACCTCTTCATCTGGAGTAAAGAAGCCCATTATAGGACGAGCAAATAAGAATAAAAGGAGGCCTGTGAAGCTCATCATAAGAATAGTGAGTATCATAGATTGTCTCTCGATAACCTTAAACTTATCTTCATCTTTTTCGCCTACAGATACTCCAATAAGAGTTGAGGTTGCACCTCTTAAGCCGTATCCTGGTACGTAGAATATTGTTTCAGCAGATAGTGCAATAGAGTGAGCTGCGAATACAATAGTTCCCATTGATGAAACAAGGGAAGCAAAGACGATGTGACCAAAACAACTTGTTGCATTTGTTGCGACTGCTGGTAGGGCTATTGTGAATGTCTCTTTTATTAGTGCTTTATCTGGTATTATATAGTTTTTTTCATAGCTAATTATCTCCATTTTCTTCCAAATAATTGCTATGACAACAGAGGCTAAAGCATATGATATTAATGTTGCTAAAGCTGCACCTGTAACCCCTAAAGATGCTGTATATATTAACAAATAGTTTAAGCCAATATTAAGTATATTTGCACTTAAGTTAATATACATAGGAGTTTTAGAGTTCTTTATTGCTCGCATTGCAGAGGCAGCAAGAATAATAAAAGCCCTAAAAGGAATAGCTAATGAGATGATAAAGAAATATGACGATGCATCCTTCTGTATATCAACTGAAGCATTCATCCATTTTGGAATGAATGGACTAAGTGTAGTAGCTAGGAGGCAAATAATTAAGCCTAGTACTATAGAAAGAGAGAAGCTAAGAGTAGAGGCTTCTTTTATTCTCTTATAATTCTTTTCTCCAAGTGCTTTGCTGATGATTGCTCCAAGAGCAATTGCGAAGGAAGAAAAAAACGAATAAATGAGCCAGTTTACAGTGCTTGTTAAGCTTACTGATGCTGTTGCTCTTGCGCCTAAGCGTCCAACCATCGCTGTATCAACATATTGTAATAGAGTCGAAAGAATCTCCTCTAAAACAATAGGAAAAGCTAGCACTAAGAGCGACTGGAGGTTCTCTCTTCTCTTTATTTTGTCCACAATTTACTCCAATACAGATAAGAAATAATCATTTAATTTTCCATCTTTGTATAGTAGTTTGTAGAGACTCATAACTAATGGGAAATCAGCTTCAAGGCCTTCGTTCATAACTTTTCTCGCAATAAGGTCAATTGTTCTTTTTCCTTCTATTACTGTTGCTGCATTTTTCTCTTCATTGAACAAAAAGCCTTTACCTATGAGCATGCCAAATGTTCTATTTCGTGATAAATCATTAAGAGCTGTTAGTCCTAAGTCTCCAAGTCCGCAATAGCAGAAAATTGTATTTTCATCACAAGAATAGAGATTAAGTAGGGCTCTCATTTCCCTTACTGCTTTTGTATAAACAAGGAAATCAACATTTGGCGAACCATATTTTCCAGAAACGAGGCCTATTGCTATTGCATACATATTTTTTAGTATTGAACAGAGTTCAACAGATCGTGTGTCACTCGTCCAGTCAAGAGTGAAGCCTGTGTATGGAAGCACGTTATTTTTAAAGTATGTATAGTCCTCATATCTTCCTCCAAAAGTAAAGGAGGTAGGAAAGCCATTCATTGTTTCAATTGCAAAGGAAGGCCCTTTCATGCTAGCCCTTCTTTCAAATGGGATATCTTCTGTAATGAATGCCCCTTCTTCGCTCATTCCTTTCGCAAGATTAATGATTAATGGGTTGTTCTTAACATTTTTTGCTATTCTTTCTGAAAATGGGACAATAACCTTAGAAGGAAGAACCAAAAGTATTACATCTGCATCAGAAAAAACAGAATCATCCATAGTTGCACTTAGTTTTTGCGACAAAAACTTTGTCGGAAAATACTTGGTATTTTGGTGGTTATTGTTTATATCATTAAAGACATCTTCTTCAATAGTATGAATAATTACCTTATTTTCTTTATTCCAGGTTAGACGTTCGGCACATGCCGTGCCAAAGACGCCACCTCCAGCTACTACTATTTTGTTCACTTGTTTTCCTCTTTTCGTTTAATGATGTAGAGTCTTGAGTTGTTATCTTGAAGTGTTCTCATGCCATCTTCCCAACCATTTCCACTTATGTTGTCAGATAATGATATTCCTGCCCATTTAAGAGCATCACCAGAGGCATTGTAGCATTCAATTTCTTGAGGCTTCAGTACAAGATCAATCTTGTTTTGCAAATGATTTCTTGCCATGAATGAATAATCATAGTTTTCATTTGCACACTCTACATATAGCTTTTCTGCACTTGTATTTATGTTTGACTTCTTTAGATAGTAAAGCAAAATGATTACAGAACTATCACCATTAGATACACTCCAAATAGTCTTTTCTTCATTATCTTCTACCTTCTTAAATGTTCCGTACTGTAGAAGTGGTCTATAAGCTTTATAGAAATCGATTTGTTGCTTAAGAATAAAGCTGTCTATTTTAGAGAGTTCCAATGGATTTAATGAGTATTCGAGAACCCCAAAAATTGAACAGTTAAACTTTGTTTCTCCTTCGATAGACCTAGAAGTATATTTATCGGGATTAGATGAAAGGACTCTGCTCATTACAGAGAGTGGATAAATAAGAGCTTCGCTCTCAATTGTTTTTTGACTCATTAAACAATCGCTACATTCTGTTGAAAGGATAGAAGATGCGTAAGAGAGCATTCCGTAATCAAAACGCATTGCTCCACGTGCTGTCATCTCAATATAGAGATTAGGGTAGCCCTTGGTTATTGTATCGAGAATATGATATAAGCCCAGAACATATCTATGGGCAAATGAGTCAATATTGTCCTTTCCAACGTTTGACCACATATCGCCTTGGAAGCGCGATATACTCCATCTTATATAATCAATATTTGCTGATTCAATAATTCTAGAAATGGTAGCAATAACCCATTCTTGAACATCAGAGCGAGTAATATCTAATAATTGCTGATTATTTCCAATTGCACAATCTGCATTATTTCGTCCTATAACCCAATCTGGATGAGTTTTATATAGCATGCTTCTTTCGCTTAGACCTTCCATTTCGAACCACAATCCAAACATCAAGCCTAAATAGTGGACTTCATTTGCTAGGTCTTTAATTCCAGAAGGGAAGTGACGTGTGTCAGCATACCAATCGCCGAGACTTGTAGTGTTATCATCTCTAGAGCCGAACCATCCATCATCGATGCAAATAGCTTCTAGTCCTAAGCTTTTAGCTTCTTTTGCCATTTTTAGCACATCGCTTTCATCTGGATCAAAACCTAAAGAATCCCAGGTGTTGAGAACAAGAGGCTTCATCCTATTCTTCCACTTTCCTCGTCTTATGTGCTCTTCTGTGAATCTTCTTAGTCTTATTCCGACTCCTTCTTTTCCGTTTTCAGAGTATGTGAGAATAGCTTCAGGTGATTCAAATGCTTCTTTGCTTTCGAGTTTCCAACTAAAAAGAGCTGGATTAATACCTGTGGTAATATGTGTTATGCCTTCAGGCGTTTGGTATAGGCTAGTTCTGAATGCTCCCGAGTAGAGAAGGCCAACGGCATAGCTGTTAGAGCCATCCTCAACAATTACTGTAGAGTCAGCTTCGCCACTCATAATAGCACGAGATTCGACAAAGAAACCGCCATCATCTAGCTCTCTTGTTCTCTCAACTTTTTCTCTTCCCCAAGGGCCAGAAAAAGAAGTTACCTTTGTTTTTGTTGCTCTTAAATCTAGTTGAAGAGAGTATAGTGAACGTACCTTTAGAGGAACGTTTGAATTATTAACTATCTCAACTCTACGAGTTATTACATTACTATGATAAAAAGCAGTGTAATAGGTTATTAGCTTTATACTTCGACTCTTATCCTCATATTCTACTTTAAGTGTTTCTGCTTCTTCTTCAGTTGCGATTGCTTGAGGCATTTTGGGCCCTTTAAAGCGAATTATTCCACTTGAAATCGAGTGAGAAGAATAGATGAAGTTAATACTTCTGTCTCCTCTTTCTCCCCAAGATAAGGCAACAAGAGGTGTTTTGTAATCTCCTCTACTTTCAAATGAAAACTCTAAAAGAGAATCATTTAGAGTATATTCACTAAATTGGCTTGAAGCGAGAGTACTCATTTTGGGAGCTTTTAGGTGTTTTTCTCTTATTGCAGAAAGAGATTCTTCGATATTTCTTAGTTTTTTCCCATAATAGATATGTTCAGCATAGCCAGTTTCTTGGACACTGAAGACATAAGAAGTATTTTCTGTTTCTATAAAGAATACACCATTTTTTTCTGCAATCATTTTTATCTCCGTGATTTAATAATAAGTCAAAGAAAGTAATTTGTCATTGCCGAGCTATAAGTAACCTTTTTTATATTTTCTGTGTTAATATATTTGTATGGATATAAGAAGACTCTCCCTTTGGGAGGGAAGATATGCAACCTATATGTCAAATGAAAGCTTTTCTGCTCTTATTGAGGACCAAGGAGAGATTATTCTTGAGATGAGCGTTCGTAATATTAATGGCGCTCGTACCTCTTCTTTAGCTCTTCCTTATTTTAGGGGAACTGGAAGTGGCGTAATGTCTGATGATAATGGTCAGTGGTGGAGAATGAACCAAGGCCTATATCAAGCAGGTGGTGCATATTTCAATTTTCCATCCAATAGTGATGATGTAATTAATACTTCAAATACCTACTGGACTCTCAGACGCTATGGCACAGAGGATGAGTTCGGTGGTGTTTGGCAATACAGCGAGATGAAGTCTCGCGCTGAGAACAACAAATATAAGATAGGCAGAGTTGATTTAATCCTTCCTGGAGAAGATGTTATTTATACAGCTCTTAGCATCAACAATTATGGCGAAAACCCAATAAAGGGTAGTGCCAAATGGGTTTCCATGCTCTCTGCTCCTTTAATTGAGAGGGGAACAAGCATAAGTACGAATGCTAGCAACTTTTCTGTTTATCCTCTTACGTATAGAGAATCTGGGGTAAATAGATTTGTTCCAAAGGTAAGATTCGACGACTTGAAAAAAGCACCTCTCCTTAAAGGAGGTTATGCTGACGCCTCTGTTGTTCCTTCTCCAACTGGAACATATGACTATATAATGGGTGATGTTGATGCTTCTTCTCTTTCTTGGGTTGGTGCTATTAATCCTGAAGACCAAATGGGTTTCTTTGTATTTACTCCTAAAAAAGAGAGTGAGAACGAATATAGTTTTCCTTATTGTACGATTGGCGAAAATTGGTATGGTCGTATGGACTCACCTTGGGCTCTTTTTGATGGGGCAACCCCTCAAATAAGATCACTATCTCTTGGCTTTGCTTCTGGCGAGAGAGGAAATGAGAACTTTGTTCTCCAAAGTGGCGAAACGCGTGTGCTTTACATAGCTAATAGTTATACTTCAGTAGATTCAGCAAAGATTGCATCTTTAGGTTTCTATTCAACAGAGGTAAGAAGTGATGGCCTATTACTAAAGAGAACAAAGACAACATCCTTAATTCGTCTAGATAGTTCTTTTAAGGCAATAAAAAAACTCTCAAAGAAAATATTCTTCAAGAGCTTAAATAGCGATTGATTAGTTGTATCTATAAGCAGAGTCTATCACTGCATCGTAGATATCTGGATAGTAGACTCCAAAGAATGGCTGAAGAACGGAGAAACCAAAGAAGAGCCTTGCTCCGAATGTTGGCTTATTGGTGTCTTCTAAGAACGTCATAAAGCCATTGAGTCCAGTAGTGAATCCAATTTGTACTTTGCTCTGTTTTTCTGAGCGAGGAATAAGCGATAGAGCAAGCGTTGTTCCAACACCAAAGCCTATTCTATCAGGATAACCCCAAGCGTCAGATTTTGCAGTGCTACAATCAACCTGTGGTCCTAAAATAGCTGTGAATGTAGTTATATCAGAAATTTCTGTTGAGACAGAAGGTCCAATTCCAACAGATAAGAAGGTTGTATAATTAGGATCCTTTGCAAGAGGAATGAGCGCAAAGTCACAATCAACATATGTGCCAAAACCGACAGATGTTCTATCTGTAATTGATGCACCGAGCTGGTATTGAGAGAAGAAGCCCAGTCCAAAATTATTTGAAGCTGTGTTGTATGAAGAGCTCATTGCAAGGGTAATAAATTCCCTCGCTGCAGCTAATGATGATAGCGCACAGAGTGCAATTAGAATAAGAATTAATGCTTTTTTCATGATTAAAGAGTAGCTAGAGCAGGGCTATCTGTCAATTCGAGGTTGACAATTGCACATCAAGAATTAACAATAAAGGCGTGGGGTAAAAGAAAGGCGAGAGTAAAATGCAAGCTGAAAAAGAAGACTATTATCTAGGTCGTGTTGTATTAATGGTTGTTAAAAAGACAGGGAGACAGCGATAAAACTATAGACAAGAGTTAATATGCTACTTTATTAAATAACGCAGTTTGTTCTTAAGCCTACCAAGACGAAAGTCTTGTCTCTTTTCTTTTCTGGCCGTCTTTTATAAGATGGTCAGAAAGCTTTATTTGCTTTGCTATTGACTAAAAGTCGTACTGTGGAGTAAAGTTCATTTGTTATGGTGTTGTGCCCGAGCGGTCGAAGGGGACGGTCTGCAAAACCGTTATATCATCGGTTCGAATCCGATCGACACCTTAAAATGTTGGTGTTGCAAACTCAGATAGACGGCAACACCTATTTTTTTATATTATCTTTCCTGCTTCTAAAGAGTGGGTAAAGGACTCAATTCCATTTTCTTCTATGATTTGGTTGATGACCTTTGTCGAGTTATTTCTCTCGTCTTTTGAGATAAGATGCTTTAATCCTGATTCAACAGTTTTGTATGGCATTCCTTTAGATAGGATTCTAACAATGTTTTTCTTGTACTCAAAAGTATCTGCTAATCTTTCTAGGTTATAGCTCAAGGTCTCATCTTTTTTATAAAAGTCTTTAACATTTTCCTTTGTAGGGAGTTTGCTAAAATCTATATTCTTAAAATCAGAAACTTTTGAAATCAACAATGATTCACAGCTACATAGAGCATTAACCTTCAGAAACATAAAATCCAGTGGCGTGCTTTCTAAGTAATTCTTATATAGCATGCTGTTTCCTGAGTCATATATAGGAGCAGGGCCTATAGTTTTTAGCGTATTGCTATCTCTGAGTATTCCGAAGTTGTTTAAATGACGATCTATATTTGTTATGAGAAAGTCAATTGTTGTTTGGTAATCAAGAAACTCTTTTGCGATAGTCTTATCAATACCCTCTCTTTCCATACAGTTTACATAAAAGAAGTATGCATCTTGATTGTTTGGTTTCTTGTATTTTGCGAAAAGTTCCCACGCAGGGATGAATTCTATATTTTCACTTGTGAAGCATTTGCATTTGCATCCCGTGATATTTTTCCCAATATTGACCAATTGATATTCGACATAGTTTTTAAAGCCTTGTTGTCTATGGATTGTTGATGCAAAAACTTCGTTTAAAGACTGCTGAAAAGAGTTTCCAGGCATGTTGCCTTTTACAAGATAAATTTGGCCATTGGTTTTCTTCCATTTTTTCTCAAGTTCTCCTCCTGTTGACGCAGCAGGTGTAAAAGAACCAATTAATGAATGGATGCTATTTTCAGTAGATGTACTTTCTTTCTTTGTTCTAAGTTGAAATTCGAGACTGCTTTCAAATGTGTTACTAAATAGTGTTACATCTTTCCACTTTAAATCCACACCTTTGGGACATACCCAATAGCAATCAGAAAAGCTGAGTGCAAGGTTATCTAGAAGTATTTTTTCGGTCGAAGGAATTTGATAGCGCTGTAATAATGACTTTATTTTTGACTGTTTTTCCGACACAGCTCTATTTTGCCACCATATCTTAATAGGCTGAATATCGTTCGAAATCCTTTCTTGTGCACAGATTGGGAGCAATTCTTTTTCCATAGTGTTGATTTTGTTTACAGCACCAGACCTAGTATTAATATTAAGAATTGCGACTTTTTCGTCTTTGTGCATTAGATAGTAGTCCATACTACCTCCTCAGAATGTTATAGCAATTTAGTTTCAAAAAAGCACATAAGGCTTAAAAAAACAATTCAAAAAAGTCTTTTTACGCCTTTAAGCCTACATTTTTTAAGAAAATATGCAAGTTTTTTGATATGGTTTCGAACATTAAAGTTACTTTAGGAGGGCTTTCAGGTAAAATTAAACTGCTTGCCTTCATTAAGTATTAGAAAACAAGCAGTCTAAACTAATTTCAAGACTAATAATTAAGCTTCATCTTATTTTTTAGTTAACATATTTTTTATTCTTTGACAGTGTCTTATGCAAATATTTTGGTTATAAGAAGATTCAATAAACTCTTGAATAGCTTTACCATCCCATACATCGTAGCCATAGTCTTCAGGGTTGCTTTGTAATGTATTCTTAAGTTCTTCTAATTGGTCGTCCCTTAGTCTTTTTGGTCTCCCTGTTATTGGTAAATGTCTTAAGCATTCAAAATTGCCACTATTAACAACATCTCTTACCCAACCAGTTAGTGCAGACTTTGAGACAATTTTTAATCTGGAGAAGTCAGAAACCTTAAAACCCTGTAAAACAAGCAAAACTAGTTCAACTTTATGTTGATAGTTTGCATCAATACCATCAGAAATAATGCTTTTACCTTTTTCAATTAACTCATTTTGATTATCGATAATCCTACTGTTCATAATTTCCCCCTTAACGATTATTTTAACATATAGAGTCGTAGTCTTTGTCTATAGTCAAAGGGTTGAGCAAGATGGACTTTTTGAAACCAATAAGGTTAAAAAAAAGTAAAATCAGAACTATTTGTTCAGGATATAAATCCTTATTTATCGAATAACTGTAAAATGTGCAAAAGAAAAAGCTACAAGGCTCATTTTTTCCTCGTAGCTTCACTTCTTATTCTTCAAGCATTTCTTTTAACTGAGCTTTTGCTTCGTCTAGTGTTTCTGTGTATTGGTTAGAAAGCCTATCAAGATAGCTTTTTAGTGTTTCCATACATTCTTTGTCACTTTCAAATGTTAAGTGGACACTTTCACCATACTTGTCTTTTAAGGCCTCTTCTTTTTGTTTAAGCATCGGTTCAAGTTGAGCCTTAAGTTGCTTTATTAACTCTTCTTTATGCTTAGGGTATTGATTAACGTGAGTAACAATTTGGTTATACAAATCAACTATTTCGCTTCTCTCTGGATAAAGATAGCCTAAGAGAAGTGCAATACGCTTTTTTCTTTCATCTCCTGTATTTTCTTCTTGAGGAAGAACAAGAGAGTTGAGAATAGTTGTTTTAAGAGCTTCTCTATTCTCCTTAAGTGTAAACTCTTCTAGTTGAGTTTTCAGTTTATCAAAATCTCCCTCATCACTGATAAGGTAAGAACCAACTATATGCTTAATCTTATCCATTTTGGCATTTTGTCTTATTTTCTCTTGGTCAATTTCCATGTTCTCTGTTTTTTCTAGAGCAATTTCCCAAGCGCTTCTAATCTTTCCCATATTTTCTCCTTAGAGAGAATATAAGACAAAAAAATGAATAGGTTAAGTAAAGAAAGAAAAGCTTCTATAGAGCAAAGTGAAAAATGAGATTATTCTAACGTGGTATGGATAATGGTGTTTTACTTTTATTTGATGTTTTTGGAACTTTTGTCTTTGCTCTTTCTGGAGCAGCAAAGGCTATAAAGAAAAACATGGACTTTTTGGGAGTCATTGTTTTTGCTATTACTGTCGGTTGTGCTGGTGGCATGATAAGAGATGTTTTTATAGGAGCAGTTCCTGTTGCTGTCTATCAAAATAGTGTTTACATTGCGGTAGCCTTTGTAGCTGGACTTGTAATGTTTCTTATTGGAGAGAATTCTAGCGTAGACTCTTTTCCTGACCATATTATGTTTTTAGATGCTATTGGACTAGGGTTCTTTACCGCTCTTGGCTGTGAAAAGGCCCAAGCATATTCAATTATCCCTGTTGGCATTATTTTTTCTGGCACTCTTTCTGCGTGTGGAGGAGGTGTTCTGAGAGATTTGTTTGCCAAAGAAATACCGATGGTCTTTACATCAGATTTCTATGCTTCAGCTAGTATTCTTGGTGCTCTTTTATATCTACTACTGAGCTACATTGGTCTCGATAATTCAATTAACATTTGGATTACTGCATTTTTTACAATACTTGCTCGTGTCGTTGGCTATAAGCTTCATTTAAGGCTCCCTGTTGCTCATCAGGGAAAGAAGAGTGAAAAATGAAAAGTGAAAAATTATATTACACAGATCCGTATTTAAAAGAAGTAGAGGCAGAGGTAATTGAAGTAAAAGAAAATGGTGTTATCTTAGATAAAACTATCTTTTATCCAGAAGGTGGTGGGCAAAGAGGAGACAAAGGCTATTTTGGGAAGTATTTCGTTAAAGATACCCAAAAGTCTGATGGTTCTGTACTACATATAATTGATGGGGAAAAGCCAAAAGTAGGCGAAAAGGCAATGCTGAAACTAGATTGGCCTAATCGTTTTCTTGGTATGACAGAGCATACGGCCCAACATCTCATCTCTTCAATTTTATTTTCTTCTTTTTCGATTGGTACAGTTGCAGTTCATCAAGGAGATGGAATAATTACAATAGAGACAGATAGGTCTTCTATTTCTCATGACACACTTCTCAGCACGGAAGAAAAAGCTATTGGGTATATAAACGAAAATAGACGTGTTTGGCAAGAGAATATGCCACGAGAGAAGGCCCTTAACCTTCATATGAGAAGAACAATTAAGGTTGATGATGAGACTGTTAAGGTTGTATTTATTGATGGTTTAGATTGTGTTGCTTGTGGTGGTGTACATCTTTCTTCTCTAGGTCAGATAGGCGAGATAGCATACCTCTATAGTGAAACTATTAGAGGACACGAGCGAACGTATTGGGTAGTAGGTGAGAAGTGCAGAGAAAAAAGAAGAAGTGAAAGCTCAATTATAGAGGAGGCTAAAAAACTTCTTAGTTCCTCAGAAGATACTCTTATTTTATCACTTGAAAAATTAATTGAAGAGAATAAGAGTCTACGACGTGAACTCAATAGATATAAAGCTGAATTAGCTTTAGAAGAACTAGATAAAAATATAAATAGTGGAAACTTTGTTTACTCTACAGACTATGATCTAGACTCAATCATTGAAAGAGCGTGCTCTTTAAATAAAAAGCTTTTTATTCTTAAACGAGGTGAGAAAAAAACCTTCCTCTTTGTTGGCAAAAAGGAAGATTTTAACATTCTTAAAGAGAAGATATCTCTTAAAGGTGGAGGTAGAGAGCCACTCTTTAGAGGAACACTAGAGTGTGATGAGTCACGCGCACTAGACGAGGCGAGAGAGCTACTTTTGTAGTGCTCTCTTGGCTCTCTCTACAACTAAGTTAGTGCGCTTAATAGCGTCCCCTATATAACCATCTGCATTTAAGAAGTATTCAATTTCGTCTTTATTTAGATACTTTAGAATCTTCTTGTTGTTTTCTAGCTCTTCTTTTAGTGGATTTTTTTCACCCTCTTGAACAAGAGTCCATGCTTTGAGGCTTTCTTTTCTTATCTCTTCATGCATTTCTTGTCTGTCAGCACCTCTTTTTCCTAATTCCATCAAGAGCCTCTCAGTAGATGCAAAAACTCCATAGTTATCTAACAGCCTCTTTGTTGCTGTCGGGTGGATAGACATCTTTTCAATGATTTTTATCTCACTAAGGAGCATTTCATCTAGAGCTAAAAAAGCCTCTGGAATGAAGATTCTTCTGTTAGCACTGTCATCAAGACTACGCTCTAAGAAAGTAGAAGAGCTATTAATCCATGCTGGTTGGTATGCTGCTTCTACGATACGGCTCAAAGAACATATCTTTTCACTAATTATAGGATTACGTTTAAAAGGCATCGCAGAAGAGCCTACCTGCTTTGATGAGAAAGGCTCGGAGAATTCTCCAATAGGAGGAGATTGCAAAACTCTAAAATCCTGGCTGAATTTATTAAGAGTACAAGCAATTTTAGAGAGAGTTTCGATAATTCTTAAATCTTGCTTTCTTGAATAAATTTGTGTAGCTGCATCAAAACTGGAGAGTCCAAGCTCGTCCATTACCAATCTTTCTAGTTCTATTGAATCGATACTACTTCCACTTGTGAGAGTAGAGTAGGAAGCAGAGGTCCCTACAGCCCCCTTCATGCCTTTTCCCTTAATACGATTTATCATCAAAACTAAGTCTTCTCTATCATCAAGCAAATCTTGAAGAGTTTGGCTTAGCCTGTAACCAATAGTCGTAATTTCAGCAGGCTGAATATGTGTAAAAGCCATCGTAAGAGTTTCTCTCTCTTCTTCTGCTCTCTTTATAAAACCCTCAATTAGAGTATCGAGTCTAGTAAGAACCAACGTTAGGGCTTCTTTAAAGCGTATCGCATCAGCGTTATCTAAAGCATCCATGCTTGTTGCGCCAAGATGGATAATGCTTCCACCATTTGGACACTCTTCGGCATATGTTTTTATTTCAGCCATTAAGTCATGGTGTATTGTGTTCTCTATCTCTGTCGCTCTATCGATATTAATTTCGTTTTGGTGCTCAATAAGTTCTTGTAGCTGTTCGTCTGTTACAAGGCCTATCTTATTCTCTGCTCTTGCAAGAGCAACCCACACTCTTCTGAGAAGCTCTCTTTTGTGCTTCTCAGAAAAGATTGTCTTCATTTCGTCGCTTGAATAGCGCCAAGTAAATGGGGAGATATAACAAGAGTGATCGTAAGTCATTAGTTGTTCCTTACAATGAGTTGATCTCTCTCTGGACCAACAGAGATAAGAGTGATATGAGCATTTACTAGTTTTTCTAATTCAAGGATGTAAGACTTGCATTTTTCAGGAAGACTCTCCCAAGTTCTGCACTTTGTAGTATCTTCCATCCATCCCTCAAACTCTTTGTAGATAGGCTTAGCCTTTTCCTGAAGTCTTGTTTCTGGGAGATTTGAATAATATTCACCTTCAATCATATAACCAGTGCATACTTTAATAGTTTTAAAGCTATCGAGAACATCTATCTTTGTTAAACAAATATCTGTTACACCATTCATGTAGACAGCATAGTCTGTAGCTACAGCATCAAACCAACCACAGCGACGAGGACGTCCTGTAGTAACGCCAAACTCTGCACCGATAGTTCTAAGCTTTTCGCCATCTTCATCAAATAGTTCTGTCATATATGGACCACCGCCAACGCTTGTGGAATATGCTTTAGCAACTCCATATACCTTATTTATAGCTCTAGGAGGAATACCCGCACCATTACAAGCTCCACTTGATGTTGGGTTAGAGGATGTTGAGTATGGGTAGATGCCCCAATCATTATCTCTCATAATGCCTAGCTGACCTTCGAGAAGTATGTTCTTATTACTCTCTACAGCTTCTCTAACAACAGGAACAGTATCGATAATCTTAAGACCAAATTCTTCCTTCCATTCTCTACATTTTTCAAGAAGTTCTTCGAGTGTATATGTCTTTAAACCATAGTACTCAAGCTCTCTGTTTTTCTTTGGGAGAATTGCACTAAGTCTTTTTGTGAGGGTATTTTCATCAAGAAGGTCACAAGCACGAATCCCTGCGCGAGCAGCTTTATCTTGATAGCATGGGCCAATACCACGCTTTGTAGTACCGATTTTTTCGCTTTCACTTCTCTTTGTCTCTTCAGCTCCATCAAGTGCCATGTGATAAGGAAGAATAATGTGGGCTCTTTCGTCAATAAAGAGGTTATCGAGCTTACGGCCAATTTTCTTTTCAATGTCTTCTTTTTCAGAGTGCATTCTGTCGAAGTTTACAACTGTGCCTGCACCAACGATATTCATTGTTTCTTCATTAAAAATACCTGAAGGTAGAATATGTAAACCAAACTTACCATACTCATTAACAACAGTATGACCTGCGTTATCTCCACCTTGATATCTAATGACAATATCTGCCTTCTGAGCAAGATAATCAACGACTCTTCCTTTTCCTTCATCTCCCCATTGAAGGCCTACAACACAACTAACTGACATACTTTACCTCTTATTATTTATTAACTGGAAACATCTCTGCGATATAAGGAAGAGTTCTATACTCTTCTTTATAATCCAAACCATATCCGACAACCCAAACATCGGGGATATCAAAACCTTTGTATTGAATAGAAACCTCAACTTCGTGTCTATCAGGTTTATCTAAGAAGACAGCCTTTTCAACTGAAAGTGGATTACGTGCTTCAAAGTTCTTTGTGAGATAATCTAGTGTATGACCACTATCAAGGATATCTTCAACAATGAGAACGTGTTTGTCTGTAATACTTTCTCTTGTATCCATCAAGAAACGAACTTCGCCTCTTTTGTCGCCACCACGACCATAGCTAGAGATTGCGATAAAGTCGATAATGTGAGGTACGGTGATTTTTCTTGCCAAATCAGAAAGAAAAAAGATAGAGCCCTTTAGGACTCCAACGATAACTAGCGGTTCTTCAATATCTTTGTATTTTTCGTTTATCTCGTTTGCGATAGCCTGGACTTTGGCCTGGATTTCATCTTCGCTTATGAGAATACGCTTCAAATCTTTTGCAAGTTTTTCCATTATTCTTGCCTCCGACTTTACTAAACTTTATAGGAAAAGTGAAAAACATGGAATTATGTTATACAAATATTCTAATAATTTTCACATTGGTGGACATAAAAACAACTTCACTTGACCCAGATAAGAATAAACTTTACCCTTTTAACTCTGGGGAAACTAGATGAATGAAATAAATGTGATTTCCCTCCTTCTGCGTTCTCGTTTCTTTGAGAGAAAGATAGAGGAGGAATTTAAAAAGGGAAATCTATATGGAACAACACACCTTTCGATAGGCCAGGAGGCTTCACATACAGGATTATGTCTTGCACTAGAGGAGGGTGATTGGTTTGTTCCGACCCATCGTTGTCATGGCTTTAATATAGCATCTGGCTCTAGTTTGGAGGCTATGTTTGCTGAAATGCTAGGTTCAAAGAGTGGACTCTGTAAGGGCCTTGGTGGAAGCATGCATATGACAGATATAGAGAGGTATAACCTTGGTTCATCTGCTGTTGTTGGCTCTGGTATTCCTCTTGCTGGCGGGGCTGCTTTTGCTCTCAAGAGACAAAATAAAGATAACATTGCCATAGCAATTCTAGGAGACGGAGCTTCAAGTAGAGGAAGCCTGCATGAGATGATGAATCTTTCATCTGTTTGGCATCTTCCTCTTCTTTATTACATGGAAAATAACCACTATGGCATGTCTGCATCATCTTCAAGGATGATTTCAACTTCTTCAATTGCATCTCGTTCTATTGGGTATGGAATAGAGTATGAGACAGTAGACGGTAATGATTTCGATGCAGTTTATAGTGCTGTTAAAAGGGCTAGAGAATATATTCTAAAAAATAAAAAGCCATACTTTATTGAGAGTAATACCTATCGACAGTGTGGTCACAGTAAGTCAGATAAAAGACTCTACCGAAATAGAGACGAAGAAAGAGAGTGGGAGAAAAAAGACCCAATAGCGCTGTATGTTAAAAAACATAACATTTCTGAAGAGACTTTTTCTCGAATTAAAAAAGAAGAGCAACAAAGAGTAGATGACGCATGGCTAAGCGCTTGGCAAAAAAAAGGCGATGTTCTTTCTCTAGAAGAAGCAGAAAAGTATGTAATTCCACCTAGAGAAAAATTTATATCAAAAAAAGGTGGAGAGCATAAAGCTACATACAGAGAAGCTATCAGAGAGGCGTTAGGAGAAATTCTAGAGAAGGACGAAAGAGTCTCATTCATTGGCGAAGATATTGGTCTATATGGTGGCTGTTTCTCTGTCTCTGGCGAATTATATAAGAGTTTTCCTGAGAGAGTAATTGAAACTCCTGTAAGTGAAGAGGCTTTTTCAGGCTTAGCTGTTGGCGCTTCTTTTTTAGGCGAGAGACCAATTGTTGAGATAATGTATGGGGACTTTTTGACTCTTGCGTCAGATGCAATTATCAACCATGGAGCTAAGTCCTACTTCATGTCAGCTGGGCAACTAAAGTGTCCAGTAATATTTAGAACGGCCTCAGGAGGCGGAACAGGACACGGAGCACAACATACCCAGTCATTAGAGAATATGTTCCTAAACGTTCCGGGGTTAAAGGTTGTTGCACCTTCTTCTCCTTTAAGCGCAAAAGCACTCTTAAAAGGAGCATCATACGAAAACTGTCCTGTTATATTCTTAGAACATAAGGCACTCTATAACGAAGAAGATGTAGTAGAAGGAAGTGAATATGTCTTGCCATTAGGAAAGGCAATTGTGGAAGAAAGGGGTAGTTCTTTACTTGTAATCGGTTACTCTCGTCCTTTTAGAGTAGCAAGAAAAGCGCTAAAAGAGTATGACGCAACATTCTTAGATATCGCTTCTCTTAAGCCGTTAGACGAAGAGTCAATTTGTTGTTATGGCTCAAGATTCTCTTCTGTTTTAATTGTTGAAGATGCTCCTTTAAATTACAGTGTTGCAGAGACAGTCTTTCGGCTAGTAAGGAGCGTTAATAGGGATGCACACATTGAAATTTGTCATGCTCCAGAGATGCCACTTGCTTTTTCAAAGACAATTGAAAGAGAGACGCTTGTTAATGAATCTGATATCATTAAAAAGGCCAACATTGCTTTAGGAAAAATAGATGAATGATAAAAGCTTAAATATTTTATTCACTCCAGATATCCCTCAAGATTTATTTGCTTTAATGAAGAATGTTCCTGCCTATGATGTAAAGAATGAGACAACAACAGGAGAAGAGATTGTCTATCCAATACCATATAATGCCAATGAAGGTATGTGGATTACAGCTCCAACGTTAAAAGCCGAGAGATATATTTTTCAGAAGTTAATTGAGGAAGATTATTCAGTGTGGAAGCCTATTTTAGATGGAGAGTACCTTTCTCTTCTTGCTTCAAAAAATGGAAAGAGATTTCTTTTTGTTTTAGTTTTAGAGAGCGAAGACGAAAAGAATGTCTGGAGAGCTTTAGAATTAAGTAACAAATACGAGATTGTTGTTGTTCGCGACAGAAGTGTAAAAGAAGAGCCTTCTGTAATAGGAACAACAATAGATGAAGTTTTTGACTCTTTAAAAATCTTAGTAGTTTGATTAATATAGAAAAAGCGTTAATCGCTAGGAGTTATTATGGATATAGATGTAAAGAATCTTCATCCCTTAGAAGTTAAGCTTCTTCGTCATGTCTCTTTAGGTGAATCAATTACTGCCGAGAGAATTATCGAAGAATTAGGCTACAAGGTTGGACAGTGCAACCAAGCTTTCTCTTGGCTTTTAAGTAAAGGATGCTTATTAGAGACAGGAAGAACAAAGAGCGTTATTTATGAGTTAACAGATTTAGGTCGTGACTATCAGAAAAATGGAATGCCTGTGGAGAGAATCTTTAACTATATAAAGAATACTCCTCTAACAATGCCAGAACTTGCTTCAACACTTAACTTGGAAAAAAGCGATGTTGGTTCTGCTTTTGGCCTTCTTAGCAAAGCTAAATGTGCTGCTCTTGATGAAGAGAAAAAAGCACATGCTATTTCTGAGACACTTCCTGAAGAGACTCTTCTTCAAAGAGCTATTCTCGATAAGGCTGTAAAGGATAACAAGATAGCTGAAAGTGATCTTTCAGATAAGGAAAAAGAGGCTATTCTTCCTCTTAGTAAAAAGCGTGGTGCTCAGTCTTCTCCATTTAAGGTTGTTGAAAGAGAAGAGGTTAGCTACCAGTTAACTTCAGTAGGAGAGGAAGTAAAAGAAGCTCTCTTAAAGGCTAATATTACAGGTGAAGAATTTGGTATTCTTACTCCAGAGATGATTAGCTCAGGTTCATGGAGAAATGGAACATTTAGACCATATGGTATTAATGCCCCAACATCTCGTCTTATTCCAGGCCGACATAATCCATACGGAAACTATTTGCAATGGGTAAAAGATAAGCTTACTTCTTTAGGTTTTGAAGAATTTGATGGACCACTTGTAGAAAATGAATTCTGGAATGGAGATGCACTCTTCATGCCTCAGTTCCACTCTGCACGTGATATTCATGACGTTTACTATGTCAAAGATCCAGTGCATTGCAAGGAAATTGAAGAACCATGGCTTAGTAGAGTAAGCAAGACACATGAAGATGGAGGCGATACAGGTTCTCGTGGTTGGCGATATAAATTTGATCATGAGTTTACTCGTCGTCAGGTTCTTAGAAGCCAGGGAACAGTACTGTCTGCTCATCAGCTAACAAAAGCTAAAGTTCCAGGAAAGTACTTTGGTATTGTTCGTTGTTTCCGTTATGACCAGGTTGATGCTACTCATGGAGCTGACTTCTACCAGACAGAGGGTATTGTTTTAGGTAATGATGTAAATTTACGCAATCTTCTTGGACTCTTGAAGATGTTTGCAGAAGAGATTGCCGGAGCTGAAGAAGTTAAGTATGTTCCAGGTTACTTCCCATTCACAGAACCAAGTATTGAAGTACATATTAAGCACCCTGTTTTAGGTTGGTTCGAACTTGGAGGAGCTGGTATCTTCCGTCCTGAAGTTACAAAGAGCCTTGGTGTTGATGTCCCAGTTCTTGCTTGGGGACTTGGTATTGATAGAATGGCACTTATGCACTTAGGTCTTAATGACTTAAGAGAATTATTTACTCCAAACATTGACGCAGTAAGAACAAGGAGGGGAAACTAATGCCTAAGATTGATGCTCCAGAGAAGTTATTCTTCTCACTTCTTGGTAAAAAGTTAACAGATGACGAGCTATGTGACATTTTCCCTGTTGCTAAAGCCGAACTTGATGGTCACGATACAGAACATGGCGTTATAAAAATTGAACTTAACGACACAAACCGTCCTGACTTATGGTCTCCAGCAGGAGTCGCTAGAGCACTTAAAACATACTCAACTGGAGAGATTCCTTACTATGATTTCTTCTCAACAAAAGATGAGGAGAAACCTAGCGATGGCAGAATGATTATTGATGACGAATCTGCAATAGGCATTAGAGATTTCTCTATTGGCTTTGGTTGCAGAGGCGTTACTGTAGATGATGATCTACTCACTAATCTTATCCAGAGCCAGGAGAAGCTCTGCTTTAACTTTGGTCGCAAGCGTAAGACGATCGCAATGGGTATCTATCGCTCTGAGCTTATTAACTACCCAGTTCACTATGCTGCAGTAGATCCAGATAAGACAAAGTTTGTTCCACTTGGAATGACAGAAGAACTTTCCCTTAGAGAGATATGTTCTAAGCATCCAAAAGGAAAAGAATATGGCTATATAGTATCTTCTTTTGATAAGTTCCCATATTTATATGATGACAAAGGAGAGACATTGTCTTTCCCTCCTGTAATCAATTCTGCACGAATTGGTGCTGTTGAAATTGGCGATAGTGACTTCTTTATCGAGGTATCTGGTCCAATTCTTGACGATTTATTGCTTGCAGTAAATATTCTTGCATGTGACCTATCTGACCTTGGCTTTGAAATTCTTCCTGTTAAGGTAAGATTTAACCAAGACACTCGTTATGGTAGAGAAATAACAGTTCCTTATTACTTCCAGGAACCTCAGAGAGCTTCTATTACTAATATTAGCAAGAAGCTTGGTTTAGAGCTTACTGGTTCAGATTGTATTGATGCATTAAAGAGAATGGGCGTTTACGCAATTTGTGATGACGATTATGTCTATATTGAATGCCCAGAATATCGTAATGATTTCTTACATGAAGTAGATGTTGCTGAAGATGTAATGATTGGTTATGGCTTGAAGAACTTTACACCTGTTATGCCTACAGACTTCACTGTTGGAAGACTAAGTGCCGTTGAAGAGTTTTCACGTAAAGTAAAAGACATTATGGTTGGCTTAGGCTTCCAGGAAATGATGTATAACTATCTAGGTTCTAGAAAAGAATATATCGACAATATGCACGTAAGTGATGAGAGTGCTGTATTTATTGCCAATCCAATGAGTGAGAACTATGAAGTTATTAGACCAAGCATTCTTCCTTGTTTATTAGAGAGTGAGAGTGTTTCTGGCCATGCTGTCTATCCACACTTAATCTTTGAATGTGGAAAGGTAACAGTTAAAGATGATAACGATAATAGTGGTACACATACAGCGAACAAGATGGCATTCTTTGCTAGCAATGTTCAAATTGGTTACAACGAAGCATCTTCTTATATTCAGACATTGATGTACTTTTTAAGAAAGGACTATACGCTTCTTCCAATCGAAGACGATCCTAGATTCATTCCTGGACGTGGTGCCGAGATAATCTACAAAGGCAAAAAAGCTGGAGTATATGGTGAGACACATCCACAGGTACTTGAATCATGGAACTGTGCACTTCCAGCAATTATGGCTGAATTGGACTTAGATGTTCTTCTCGGCTAAAGAAGAAAAAAGATTTTCAGAAATGATACTAATCCCTCTTATTAGACTACAACTCTGATAAGAGGGTTTTCTACGTTAGACAACAAGAGGAATTGCAAAAATAGTTCTTTTACTTTTGATGCAACTAAACTAGCTATATAAGTCTATCAAATCCAAAATTTCATTCACCGGTTATTCACCGCTTCATTCACCGGTTATTCACCGCTTCATTCGACGCTTTACTAAAAAGCTTATGACAACAGTAAAAATAGAATCGATTAATAGGGGAGTAGTAGAGGAAATAAGCTTCAGCTATTATAAATTAGAGTAGTTAAAGGAAAAGAGAAATGGGCAAAATAAAACTAATTTGTTGTGATATAGATGGAACGCTTGTAAGGGATGACAAAACTCTTTCAGAAGTAAATAAAACAGCAATAAGACGAGTTGTAAATGAAATTGGAATTCCATTTGCAATTGTTTCTGGACGCGTCTATTCTGCAATAACGCCATATTATGATGAATTGGGCTTTTATAATTTTGCCTCATGTCTTAATGGCTCGCTTTTCTGTGATAAAGATGGGAAAATACTTAAAAGCATAACTCTTAAAAAAGAGGTAGTTGAGGCTATTCTCTTAATTGCAAAAGAGTATGGCGTTGATACAGCTCTCATAAGCGAATTTGATTGGTTTACAGAAAAGAGGAAAGGCTTTTTATATGAAAATAAAAGGCCTATCTACAGAAAAGATAGCATTGTTGCTCCTTTAAGAAGCGTTCTTGAAAATAGAATGATAAATAAGGTTCTCATTCTTGAGAAGAATGACTTTATTTTAAAAAAACTAATCAAGCATTTAAAAGAGGAAATAAAAGATGCAACCATATACTATGGCGAGCCATTTGTTGAGCTGATGGCAAGTGGAATAAATAAAGGCACTGCCATAAATGATATTTCTCTTTACACAGGAATAATGAAAGATGAGATTATGGTACTTGGTGATGATTATAACGACATTGAAATGCTAAAAGAGGCCGCTTATTCGGTTGCAATGGGAAATAGCCCAGATGAGGTTAAAAGATACGCACACTTTGTAACTGATAGCAACGAGAATGATGGGGTTGCTAAAGCAATAGAATCATTAGCTAAATACTTTTAAACACAAAACTAACAAATAAATAACAAATTATTTATAAAAATCTATCGATAAAAAACTAGCTTATTGTATTTCTAGGTATTATACTGTCCATAATTTAATTCGTAAGGAGATTAAAATGCGTTTTACATTACCTAGAGATTTATATCATGGAAAGGGTGCTATTGAAGCATTAAAGAATTTTAAAGGAAAGAGAGCCGTCGTTTGTGTTGGCGGTGGTTCTATGAAGAGATTTGGCTTTCTTGATAAGGTTTGTGATTATTTAAAAGAAGCAGGAATGGAAGTTGATATAATTGATGGCATTGAGCCAGATCCGTCTGTTGAAACAGTCATGAATGGAGCAGAGAAGATGCTTGAATACAAGCCAGATTGGATTATTGCTCTTGGTGGAGGTTCTCCAATCGATGCTGCAAAGGCTATGTGGATTAAGTACGAATACCCAGAAATCACATTTGAAGAGATGTGTAAGGTCTTTGGCATTCCTTCCCTTAGAAGAAAAGCACACTTCTGTGCTATTTCATCAACTAGCGGTACAGCTACAGAAGTAACAGCTTTCTCAATCATCACAGACTACAATAAAGGTATTAAGTACCCAATTGCCGATTTCGAAATTACACCAGATGTTGCTATAGTTGACCCAGATTTAGCTGAAACAATGCCTAAGAAACTAGTTGCTCATACAGGTATGGATGCTATGACACATGCAATCGAAGCATATGTTTCTACAGCAAATTGTGACTATACAGATCCACTCGCTATTCACGCAATTGAGATGATTATGAAGGATCTTGTTCCTTCCTATAATGGCGACATGGAAGCAAGAGACAAGATGCACAATGCTCAGTGCTTAGCTGGAATGGCTTTCTCTAATGCTTTACTTGGTATTGTTCACTCTATGGCACATAAGACAGGTGCAGCCTTCGCTGACTATGGTGCTCACATTATTCATGGTGCTGCTAATGCTATGTATCTACCAAAGGTAATTGCATTCAATGCTAAAGACACTGTTGCTAAAGCTCGTTATGGTGTTATTGCAGATTACATGCACTTAGAGGGAAAGAATGATGATGAGAAAGTAAAGAATCTTATTGCTTACTTAAGAAAGATGAATGATGAATTAAATATTCCTCATTGCATCCAGCACTATGGCCTAGATAGCTATCCAACAGAGGTTGGTTTTGTTCCAGAGAAAGTCTTCTTAGAAAGAGTAGACGAAATAGCTAAGAACGCTATTCTTGATGCTTGTACAGGAAGTAACCCTCGTCAGCCAAGTCAGGAAGAGATGGTCAAACTTCTCAAGTGTTGTTACTACGATACAGAAGTTGATTTCTAATTAGCAGTTTTACAATATGAGGTATCTAGGGCGAACTTAGGTACCTTTTTTATTGACAATTAAAGTTGCAATTAAATAAGGAAACTGTGAAATAACATAATTGTTAACGATATGTCAATTGTAACGTAAGACTATATAGAAGATGTGCTAACGAAATACATAAAAAACAACAGTGATACACAAATTGTTATAAAAATCGCTAGTAATAATAGAAAAAATAATAATATAATGACATTAGAGATTTCATATGGAGAAGTATATACAGCGCATCATAGATATCCAGACAAAGCTCAAGAGCAAGTCTCTTTTTCTTTTCGGTCCGAGGCAGACGGGGAAAAGCTCTTTGATAGCAAATCAGATCCAGGATGATGTGAAGCTTTCATGGTCGCTTCTAAACGCAAGGATAAGAAGAAGGTGCCAAGCAGATCCTGGATTGCTACGTGATGAGATTGAGACGAGAGAAATTCACGATGGGCTTGTGATCATAGATGAAATCCAGAAAGTTCCTGAACTTTTGGACGAGGTTCATCTATTGATTGAAGAAACAGATATCAGGTTCCTCCTCACAGGCTCAAGCGCAAGAAGACTCAAGGAACATGGCGTGAATCTTCTTGGAGGTAGGGCAGGAAAGATGAATCTCCATCCATTCGTTTGGCCAGAAATCAGAAAGTTAAATCCCACGTTAGACAGAATCCTGAAGTATGGGATGCTTCCATCAGTGTTCCTTTCTGATGCTCCTGATGATGTTCTTGATGATTATATCAATGTTTATCTTCAGCAAGAGATTGCAGGAGAAGGTCTCGTAAGGCAACTGCCAAAATTTGAGCGTTTTTTGGAGATTGCAGCCCTTACCAATGCAGAAGAGATCAACTACTCTAACATCGCAAGCGATGTGATGATGAGCAGGGGCTCCATAACCGAATGGTACAGTATTCTCTATGATACCATGATTGGCTTTTCCATCCCTCCATATACGAAAGCGAAGAAAAGAAAAGCAGTTGAGACTGAGCGCTTCTATTACTTCGATGTAGGTCTTGTACGCTTTCTACTTGGTTTTGGAGATATTGTCGATACTCAGACTGAATATGGTAAGCTGTTCGAGACATACATTGCTGAAGAACTATCAGCATACCTCGATTACAACAAGCGTAAAGAGAAACTGTCGTATTGGCGTACACGTCAGTCATCATACGAAGTGGATTTCGTAATCGGAGATGAGGTCGCCATTGAAACCAAGACAACAAAGCTTGTAAATGAGAGTAAAGATCTCAGAGGACTCAGAGCATTGAAAGAAGAAGGAATATTCAAGAAGTACATTGTTGTTTCAAGGGATAACATTTCAAGAACAACGGATGATGGAATAACATTTCTTCCTTGGAACCTTTTCTTGGACTGGCTTTGGGATGGAAAAATCATCTGATTACTGAGAAATCAGTAATAATTAATCGTTCTGTGCAAATCATCTCCGTGATACAAAAACGGAAGCTGTGTTCTAATAGTCGGAAAGAGCATATATTTTATCTTGTTCAGCATCCCCCGGGGGCTATTTATCTATGACTCGAAGTTAGAGTACTCCATCTATAATACAAGAAGATTTAGGTGGAAATGAATTGTGATGAAATAAAACTTGTGATTTCTATTGAACACAGTAAAAGTAGAGTCTAAAACGATTATGATTTCAGGACAGAATCTATCTCACTTTAGTGGTAAAAAAGAAAAACTATCTTCTTCAAAATTATAGATAATAGGAGCGGGTAGTAGGCGAAGAATTGAATCTAACAACTCTTTTATACTAAAATTAAATATGGCACTGTTTGTGATATAGCGGTGGTATGTTGGCTTCATGTCGCTTGGCATGGAGGCATATGTCCTCCAAATCTTAATGGATAAGGAGGTGCTGATATGTCTGATTTTGAGATAATCTCTCTAATTATTGGTATTATCGGTCTTGTGCTGACTGCAATCGTAGTCGGAATAAGCATAAAAAACAACCGCCACTAGCGACACCATAAGCTTTGTGGCAGTTGGAAAATGAAGTTTTAATATCTGAAGCCA
>SAMEA104315422__coassemble_322_pt1 | contig 25165 bp, 24 predicted proteins | sample SAMEA104315422__metabat2_low_PE_015 | metagenome-assembled genome bin SAMEA104315422 (sample SAMEA104315422) | gut metagenome | biome: Monkey gut; feature: monkey-associated habitat; material: faeces | place: China | collected 2013
GCTTAGATGAAAAACATAATGATTATTAGGAAGTTTTAACCGCACAGGTCGAAATAATTTTGAAAAGCTAAATTTTTTGGTAGGTAGTCTTTATCTTGGATATGGCTACCTACCATAATTCACTCATTATTGATTTACTTAATTACACGGTTTTTTACTATAAAATTTTATTAAAGTAAAATTTTTAGTTCATAAAATTCATTGGGTAAATGCTCTTTGAGTTTGTTAAAGCATATACCCAGCTTAGTGTACTTGGTATGTTTACGTATGCTTTTTGTTAAATATACTACTAGGCTATTGTAGGTATTAGCTAGTACTTTGGTTGTATGTTTAAGAGCTGTAAAGGAATCCTTGCTTATTCTAAGTTCAAAACGCCATAGTTCACTGCACTGGCACTTGGATTGTTTCACTTGCTCTAGTTGTTTTCTTTTGTCGTATATGCAAAGTATAGAATGCTTTTTTACGTTGTTAGTGTATATTCTATAATCTTTTCTAGAGTAGAGTGTACTATCACATAGTATGAACTCTTTGGTATTTAAGTACTTTGTTATATCCTCTAAAAAGTCAAAATGCAGTTCAATAATAGATAGGGTTACCTTTGCTAATACTTTATCCAAAAAGGTATCTATGGTTGTATTCTCGTTTTCCTTGAATTGCTTCTCTTTTATTTCTCCAGTTTTTAGATCTGTAGTTACCTTTGTTAATGGTAACTTGAATAGCTCTGTACAGTATACAAGGTATTTGAAAATACTATTGGTATACTCCAATAGCGAAGTTGTATGAGGTATGTATTCACCGTGTAGGTTAAGCTTTAATGCTGTTGCTGTTCTTGAAAAGGTATAGGCTCCTCTCTTGATTCTTTGAGTTGAGTAGTCTTCTTCGTTTATATAATCTAGTGGTATTGTAAAGGTGATTTTATCAATGCCTTTTCTTTGAGGCTTATCAATTGCTTTAGGGGTGTCTACTTTTAAAGCTTGCCAATCTTCATTGGTAATACCCTTGATAAAGAGAGCATCAAACTCGATTTCTCTTGTACATTCTTTCTTATAGGTTCTTGTATATGTAACTATTTTTCTATCAATTAACATAATATAAATAGGTGGTTTTATTTGCATATTCCACCTACTTATATTTTACCCTTGTAGCTAGTTTTCTCCTGAAAATAGAGCAAGGTAGCTTGCTCTATCTGTGTATTTTTATGCTTTAATGGTGCTATGGTATTATTCAATACGTATTCTTTCTGGATACTCACTGCTTTCTATCTGAGTACCACAGGCAACTTTCTTAAAAGCTTCTATGTATTCTTCATTTGTGATTCCACAAGCTCTTAAATGCTTATCAACGAGAAAATTCCAGATTATTTCATTTCTGTTTCCATCTCCACTATACTCGTCATATTGTTTCTTTGTTTTATCATCAATAGGATAAAAATTTTCAAAATTACAATTTTTATAATCTTGTAAAACATTTCCACTGTTTCCTATGGAAGAAACATTGTCAGATGCAAGTGTTGAAGCTCCTTCTTTTGTTTCTACATCATAAATTGTTGGGTCAATGCAAATGTGAGTAGATAATTTTTCTAGCTTAAACAGATTTAATTCTTTGATGCTTCTTTCAATGAAGTCTTGGTAGGTTTTATATGGAATATTATTTTGTGCAAGTCTGTTACCAGCTTTGTAAACTTTGCTAATCAAAGATAAAGCAAAGTCTTTATTTGCATTTGCTCTTTCTTTATCTGTGTTGATAGTATAGTCACCATTATTCCCTTCAATTTGTTCCATTATTTCGTTGAGAGGGAATGTCCTCCAGTCTATTTGTTGAGATTTAAATTCATAGTCTGGTTGATTAAAAGATGCAATTCTGCCATCTTTTGCTTGCATTGTTATATGTCTTCTGGATAAGTATATATTACCAACACTACTCTCTATGCCATCATAAGAATTTGTAGTATCTCCTAAGCGGAAAATATCACAAATTGCATTATCATCAAGAGTCCCTTCCTCTGTGAGTTGCCCAACACTAAATTCATTGGAGAAAATATCATAATCGACATCTTTATACTCAAGAACAATCAATAAATTAATCGTATTTTTAATCTGAGGTATTTCTAATGTAACAACAACTGCTTGTCTATAGGTAAATTTCTTATCAATTATATTGTAATAGTAATTTGCAAAACCTACTTTAGTATCAGAATTTTTTGATTCATATATGTCATAATTTAAATATATTCCATCTTTATTAATAGAAGACGAGAAAGGGTTTAATGCAATCTTGAATCCATAAACTGAATAGTCTACATTAATGCCAAAGTTGTTTTTAGTAATATCAATCTCGACAGGGGTGATAGAAGTCATTGTAGGCATCGTTGTCATAATTTTGTTTGCCAAAAAAAGTTTATCGTTTTGGGAAACTCCATTAAACTCATCTAAAGGCATTTGTGTAATACCTCTTCCTTGAGAATATCCCGCAACAGTACTTCCAAAAACAGGTACAGGAACTGTTAAAGGTTTTTCAGCATCTGGTTTATCAACGCTATCATTCACATTAGGATTGCATGCAGAAAACAAAACCAATAAGGTTGTTAAGCAAATAATAAAGAATTTTTGTTTCATAATACCTCTAAAATTTTTTTAATTATATGCCCCAATTATATATATATATATATATATGAGGTAAAGTATTAAAATGAGAAGAGAGTTTATTCTCTTTGTTTGAATCTTGTTTATTTATAGCTGGCATTATTGGTGATATAGAAACTAGTCGAATGAATCCTACTCTTACAACAATCAGCAAAATAGCTGTAGGGTTAGGTGTACCAGTTAAGCAGTTGTTTTATGATGGCGTGGAGTCTACATCAGAACGTGGTTATTCTGATAAGGAAGAGTTAAGAGCCTTGCTGCATAAACTACTAGATGAAGCTCTTGATAAGTAAGTAAACAGCTAGCCTTTTATTCAGCCTAAAATACAAGGAATACTAGGGAATTGTAGGGCTTTATTTTCTAGTTTTCTTTTTATATTATAAGAATACAAGGTAAATCTAGGAATGGTAAGGAATTAATGGAATTAATTCTATTAGGAAGAACATAATCATAGGTTATGATTCAGATTCCTTTTATAAATTCAATCTCATAATTTGTTGAATGATTGTGTGAACTACTATCAATAAAAAACGTTGGTGTGGTATTATCCATATGGTCGTTTTCTTTTTTTGTGTGTTTTAGATTATAGGAAATCGCCCTCTTTTTCCTTCTATAAAATCTCCCTCGCTTACAACTTATGCTTTTAAATACCACCAAAAAGATATTGACCTTTTTTTTGCTCGTGCAACAGCCCCGTATGGTTATTCTTTAACAGCCCCACTAGTTAAACCAGATATGAAGTATCGCTGTAAGAAAACGAATATAATAGTTACAGGAATTGCAGCAACAATTGATGCACTCATCATTGCCGACCAATTGGTACTTGCTTCTCCTAGGTATGTCATAACTAAACCTGGTGCTAATGTTCTTCTAGAAGGATCAGTGACGAGCGTCATAGAGTACAATAAGTCATTCCATGACCAAACAAAGCCATAGATAGCAATACTAATCATTCCAGGAACAGCCATAGGAAAGACAATCTTTCTCATAATAGTTAAGTTCTTAGCACCATCTACTTTAGCGCTTTCTATTAAAGAGTCCGGAAGAGAATCAAAATAGCTATTTAGTGTCCAAGTTCCAACAGGAAGTGTGAATACTACAATGTTCAAGCTGATTTCCCCTTCCTATTCTGTAACTTCCGATTTGCCTCTTTCTTCGCAATTATACATCAACAAATATTATTGTAAAGTAAAGAGCAAGACATTCCCTGACTTGCTCTCCATCATGTTATTTTACTAGTAAATTATCTCTTTATCCACAATCTCCCTTGCACACACCTGTATGTTATTTATTCTACCTACCCATTCTAATACGTTATCTGCCTTTAACTGTTCTGTAATTCCCTGTGTCTGTTCCTCTATATCTGCCAGATAACTGTTCAGTCTGCCACTCATCAGCAAATCCAGATATACGCTCCTGCGGTATTCTTTCAAATACTGCAAATGTCTTTATCCCCATACTTCAACAAATCTCGGTTTTTCTTCCTCCGGTAAGGTAAGGTTTGGTATAAGGTAATCCCCGCATCTTACATAAGTGCCACAAACCTGCATAAACACTGGATTTTTAAAGCATTTCAAATTATTCCAATTCTATAGTTGCTGGTGGTTTAGAAGTAATATCATAAAAGACTCTATTAACATGCTTTACTTCACCCACTATTCGAGATGAGGCTCTATCTAATAGCTCATAGTCTATTCGACTCCAAGTAGCTGTCATAAAATCTGAAGTATTAACAGCTCTAAGAGCTATAGCATAATCATAGCTTCTTTCGTCTCCCATAACACCTACACTTCTAAGATTTGTTAAAGCTGCAAAATACTGGCTAGGAGCATCTTTATATCCCTTTTTCGTCATCTCTTCTCTAAAGATTGCATCTGCTTCTCTTACAATCTCTAGCTTTTCCTTTGTAACCTCTCCTATAATTCTTATCGCAAGTCCAGGACCTGGAAAGGGTTGTCTCATTACGATGCTTTCAGGTAATCCTAGTTCTTTACCTAGTTGTCTCACTTCATCTTTAAAGAGCATTCTAAGTGGCTCAATAATCTCATCAAATGCAACAACCGAAGGAAGTCCGCCTACATTATGGTGGCTTTTAATTACAGCACTTTCTCCACCTAGTCCACTCTCAACTACATCTGGATAGATTGTACCTTGTGCAAGAAAATCAACTTTGCCAATCTTCTTTGCCTCTTCTTCAAATACTCTAATAAAGGTTTCACCTATAATTTTTCTTTTTTTCTCTGGCTCTTCAACACCTTTTAAAAGAGAAAGGAATCTATCTGAAGCATCAACTCTTCTAATGTCTGCACTAAAGAGGCTCTTCATGACGCTTTCAACTTCATCGCCTTCATTCTTTCTCAGTAGACCATGATCAACAAATATGCATGTTAGATTAGGACCAACAGCTTTGCTTAAAAGAGCGGCGCACACTGTAGAGTCAACACCACCAGAAAGTGCAAGTAATACCCTCTTATCTCCTATCTTTTCCTTGCACATTTCAAGCGCTGACTCAGCATAACTCTTCATTGTCCATTCTTTAGTAAAATGACATATTTCAAAGAGGAAATTATCGAGAATTCTTTTACCATATTCTGTGTGAACAACTTCAGGATGAAATTGTACGCCATAAAGTAAATAATCAGAGCTTTCGATAGCAGCATTAGTGCAAGAAGATGTTGATGCAATTGTCTTAAATGAAGGAGGAAGACTTTCTACCTCAACTCCATGGCTCATCCAAACAACACTCTCTGTGGGCACACAAGAAAAGAGAGCTGATTCTTTATGAGAAAGAATTACCTTTCCATATTCTCTCTTTTCAGCTCTTTTACATTTGCCTCCAAGAGCATAAACCATCAATTGCATTCCATAACATATTCCTAAAACAGGAATACCCATAGAAAAAATTGATTCATCTATGCTCGGAGAGTTTTCTTCAAAAACAGTAGCAGGACCACCTGTAAGAATAATTGCATCAGGGTTAAATGCTTTTATTTCTTCAAGTTTTATCTTGTAACTTTTGATTTCACAATACACTCCGCTCTGCCTTACTCTTCTAGCAATAAGTAAGTTATATTGGCCACCAAAATCTATTATTAAAACCTTTTTCATTTTTCTTCCTCTCTAAAGACTAGAGTTCCGTCATCATTTATTTTATCAATAATTGCTAAAGCTTTGTAATTTATACCCTTTGCTCTAAGGTTATCGCCCCCATCTTGGAAACCTTTCTCTATTGCAATTCCTACACCTTCTAGATGGCATTTAGCCTCTTCTACTATATCGAGTAGACCTTGCACAGCATTTCCTTTAGCCATAAAGTCATCGATAATTAATACATTATCTGTGCTCTTTAACCATTCTTTAGAAACAATCAATGTAAACTTTTTTTTGTATGTATATGACCATACCTCACTTTTGAATAGTCCGCTTTCAATATTATCACTCTTAGCTTTTTTAGCAAAAATAAGTGGTACCCCATATTCTTCGGCACATACAGTTGCCAATGGAATACCACTTGCCTCGGCTGTTAAGACAACAGATACCTTTTCTGTGTCAAAATAAGCCTTAAAAGCCTTCGCTATCTCCCTGAGAAGAAGCGTATCTACACGATGGTTCAAAAAGCCATCTACCTTAATAATGTTTCCAGGGAGGACCTTTCCTTCCTTGACAATTCTTTCTTGAAGTAATTGCATGTAAGACCTTTGAAATATTAAGAATATTAAAAATCTCTAACATAATAACCAATAAATAACAACCGATTTTCAGTTTTTCGTTTTCGATTTTACAATTCGATTTTTTGACAAAAAAAATCCTTGCCGTTAAGCAAGGAAAAAGCGGCGGACGGGAATCGGACCCGCGTGACCCACCTTGGCAAGGTGGTGCGTAACCACTACGCTACCGCCGCAAGAATTTTTTGGTATGCGAGCGGAGGGACTCGAACCCTCACACCGAGGCACTAGATCCTAAGTCTAGCGTGTATACCAATTTCACCACGCTCGCGCGTTGAAATATGAGCCGCAAAGGGATCGAACCTTTGACCCACAGATTAAGAGTCTGTTGCTCTACCAGCTGAGCTAGCGGCCCATTTATGAAATTGCGCCCTGCAGGACTCGAACCTGCAACCTGCGGATTCGAAGTCCGACGCTCTATCCATTGAGCTAAGAGCGCCCTCCCTCCCAAGAGTTGGAAGCAAAGGGTGGAAGAAGGGGCTCGAACCCTCGACAACCAGATCCACAATCTGGCGCTCTACCACTGAACTACTTCCACCATGTTTGGTAGCAATGCGTTCGCCATTGCAATTTCAACAAGAGAGACTATAAAGAAACTATCTTTTTGTGTCAACATAATATTAACAAAAAAGTTATTTTTCTTTTCACTTTTCGCCTTTTATGCGATTTTCAACCTCATTTAGCTCGCTTTTGTTCCTCTTCTCTCCTCCTCGTCTATTACTTCTTATAATTGCAACAGTCGTTTTCCATTCAATTGTTTTATTTTTAAATGCATCAATAAACGATGATTTATCTACAGAATAGTTTTTGTAAGTATTATCATACCAACTCAGAATTTGTTCTTCAGAAATAAAGCGAGGCTCAACCATTTCTTTATAGGAAATTGATGCTTTATCAAAAACATTTTTTACTTCTGTTTCTAATTCGGCTTTCGACCAAGAAAAAAGTGGATTTTCTAATGAATATAAAGCTTCTTCACATTTTAATAATTCTTCTTTTAATTCACCTTGAGCAAAATCAGATAGTCGAGAAGAAAGCGAAGGGATTGTTTCAACTAAAGCACACTCTCCATCTTCCTCTAACCTACTCTTAATGAGAGCTAGTACAGCTTTGTTTTCAGGTAAACGTGAAAGAATGTTCCTGCCACTTATTGCCCCGAATTTCATCTTTTCATCAATTAATGAAAAAGACTCTAAAGGTGTAGATACAATTACTTCAGGTCTTAATAGGTCATCCATCTCTTTTGAGAAGTGATCTATCACATCCTTTTGTTCTCTTTTTTGTACTGTCGCAATTGATAAACCCTCAGGATTCTTTCTCATCAGAGGATATAATAAAAGTCCATTAGATGCATTTAGAACAAGAACATTTTCATGTCGTCTCAAATCTAAGTCTTTATATAGCAAATCTACCAAAGCTAATAGATATGCTGGACGCTGAGACATGGCCCTTGTAATCCAAATATCTCTAGCTTTTGAGAATGGAGTAAATGTGTAGTTTTCTAGGAAAGAATCATCTGAGCTACACTCTAACTGAGCTTCTCTCTTTCTAAGTACATCATCTCGAATTTTTCCTTCGTATCCTATATTGCTTGGTCTGTAGTATACTCTTCCTTGTAACCCATTAGGTAGGTATTGTTGATTAACCCAATGGCCTGTATAAGAATGAGGATACAGGTATCCTTCACCATGGCCAAAGCCTTCACTATCTCTTGAGTCGTCTCTCAAGTGATTAGGTACTTCCCTGCTCTTTTCTTTTTCTATATCACTAAGGGCATCAAAAAAGCCAAGAGTACTGTTGCTTTTAGGACATGTTGCAAGATAAATAGCTGCATGAGAAAGGTGAAATCTTCCTTCAGGCAATCCAATTCTATCAAAAGCCTCTGCATCAGAAGTAACAACTGTTATGGCATTTGGTTCTGCCATGCCAATATCTTCACATGCAGATATCATCATACGACGAAAGATAAATCTTGGATCTTCGCCAGCACTAACCATACGTGCTAGCCAATAGAGTGTTGCGTCAGGATCTGAACCTCTAATAGATTTTATAAAGGCAGAGATTACATCAAAGTGATAATCACCTTCCTTATCATAGAGAACAACCTTCTTTTGAATAGATTCTTCTGCAACCTCTTTTGAAATATATATAACGCTTCCTTCTTCAGGAGGATAATGCTCTGGCGTAGTTTCAACAGCAAGTTCTAACGCATTTAAGAGGCTTCTTGCATCTCCAGAAGCCACTTCAATTAAATGCTCTAATGCTCCCTCTTCAAATTCAACTTTATATTTGCCATAACCACGCTCTTTATCTGTAAGTGCTTGTATAGCTATTTTCTTTAAATCTGTTTCATCAAGAGGCTTTAATTGGAAGATTCTCGATCTTGAGACAAGAGCCCTATTTACTTCAAAGAATGGATTTTCGGTAGTTGCTCCTATTAAAATAAAAGTACCATTTTCAACCCAGGGTAGAAGCGCATCCTGTTGGCTCTTATTCCATCTATGAACTTCGTCAATAAAGAGTATTGTCCTCATTGAGTAGTGTTCACGTCTCTCTTTTGCCTCATTTATCTCTTCTCGTAATTCTTTTACACCTGAAAGAACCGCATTAATGGTAGAAAAATGACTCTTTGTTGTATTTGCAATAACACGCGCAAGGGTCGTCTTTCCAACCCCAGGAGGCCCATAGAAAATGATAGACGAAAGCTGATCCATCTGGATTGCACGACGAAGAAGTCTGCCTGGCCCTAAAATATGATCTTGTCCAACATATTCATCTAAATTTCTTGGTCTCATTCGAGAAGCAAGAGGCTCATTATTTAATTGTGGGAGAGAGAATAAATCTTCCATAGATTAACTCCAAAATGCTTTATAGGAAGGATTAGCATATACTGGGTTATTTCTAAGCTTTTCTTCTTCCTCTTTTAATATGGAATAGTAGTTGTTTAGCGCTATGGATACAACACGAGAATAATCAATCTCTTCAACTGTAGGTATATCTACCTCTTCTCCAATAAGAATAAGATTTGAATAAGCTGTTTTTATTTTGTCGCAAGAATCTTTGCTTTCTTCAAATGCAAGACTTAGTTTCTCGCTATTTTCTTCTAATGCAGAAAAAAGCAAACTAGATAGATAATCTCTTGTTACATTCTCAAGCGTATCTGTAATTAAAACACCACCTTTAACATATACAGTTGGATTGTTAGCGAGTTCTTCAGCAATGCTTAAAACATATTGAGGAAAACCATTAGCTATAGTCTCATTCACAACTTCAGCAACACTAGAAAGGTACCTTGCTTTGATGTCGCTATAACTTGGGAGATATTTTTCATAAATCTTATATTCTTCTCTTAAAGCATTGCCAAAAAGAGAACTGTCCAAACTCAATTCTTTAGTGTTTAGAACCATATCTTCAGCAAGAACTAAAAGAGCTTCCTTTTCTTCTCTTATTGTTTCTTCATTTTGAGTAGTATCTGCCTCTTTCGTAGAGAAACCACTCATAGATGAACATGACGATAAAAATAGCAAAAATATAAGCAAAAAAGAAAGAATATATTTCACAACTCAATAATACAAAGGAGAGAGCTTCTCTTCTAGTATACTTAATGCTCTTTTCCTCTTATTTATTATAGTAACAGTAGTAACACCAAACTTCTTTGCCATGTCTTTATTCTTCATAGGTGGGTTATCAAATAGACCAAACGAATGGACAATTATGTATTTTTCCTCAGCAGAAAGAGCCATGACAGCTTTTTTGATTGCACAATGTTTTTCATTTTCAATGTAGTCACTTTCAATATCTATGGAAGAAGCAAATATCTCTTCTGCAGTTTTATTATCTTCAGTCAGAGGCATGTCTAATGAATATACAACAGAGTATTTTTGAGCGTCCTTAACAGTTTTGTATGTCTTAGGAGATTTTATCTTTACACTCTTCATTATCTCTCTATCAGTTTTTAACTTAGAACTATTCTTTTTTTCATCGTTAATCATTTTGTTTAGAGAAGAAATATAGCGAGGAAGACGAATCATTCTACTCTCATTGCTTAGGAATAAACGAATCTCTATCTCCATCGCCTTCTTTGAATATGAAAAGAATCCCTGGCGAGAGAAATCAAAACTTTTAACAGCTTTACATAATCCGTATTGCGCAATACTTATTATGTCATCTTTGTATACCTCATATCCACTATATGAAAGATACTTTTTTGTGACACTCCTAACTAGTGGCTCCATTCTTTTTAAATACATTGGAATTAAAGTTTCATCATTTTTTGTTTTTTCAGCTAAAATAATAGTATCTGACGCTCTTTCCATAATTTACCCCATTTGCGAATAAATTCTAAAAGACTAACTAGGTCAAAAAATGTCCTAGCACTATTTTTTTAGCTCCTATTTTCTTTTTTCCTATTTTTGTACTAAATTAATGAATAGTGCCATATATATACAAACGAAAGAAAAACGTTTATATTTATTTGGCTATTAGCGTGTAATTATTTATTGCAAGGGAGTCCCAATAAAATGGTAACTGAAAAGAATTTTAAAGAATTGGAGAACAGTCAGGCATCTCTTACTCTAACAGTAGATGCTGCTTCAATTGAAAAGGCATACAGTGACAAGCTAGCAAAGTATGCAAAGAACATCGAGATGCCAGGCTTCAGAAAGGGCCATGTTCCTACATCTGTCATTGAAAGAAAGTTTGGTAACGACATTAGAGTTGAATCAACATTTGATTGCTTAGAGGAAAACCTCAAAGAAGCTATCGAAACACTTGATCAAAAACAAAAGCCTCTTGCCTACTCTACTCCAGAGTTACAGGATGAAGAGAAACTTCTTCCATTTAAGAAGAATGAAGCTGTTACGTTCACAGTTAAGTACGATGTTGCTCCTCAGTTTGAGCTACCACAGTACACAGGTTTAACAATTGAAACTGTTGATGCAAAGGTAACAGATAAAGATATTGATAATGAGATTAACACTCTCAGAGAACAGAATGCTCTTGTTGTTTCAAAAGACGGAGAAGCTGAGAATGGCGATATCGCAAACATCGACTACAAAGCTTACAACGAAGATGGAACTGTAGACGAAACAACAAAGAGAGAAGGTTTCACATTCACAATTGGTACAAAGTATAACTTCTTTAAGCTCGACGATGATGTAATCGGAATGAAGAAGGGAGATGAAAAGACAATCGAAAAGACATTCACAAAGGAAGATGATATTCCATCTTACGAGGGAAAGACTGTTAAGATTGACATCAAGCTTAATGAATTAAAGAAGAGAGAGCTTCCTGAAGTTGATGATGACTTTGCACAGGATGTAAAAGAAGAATATAAGACAGTTGCAGACCTTCGTAATGGAGTTAAGGCTGACTTAGAGAAAGAACTTGAAGAGACACTTAAGAGAAGAAAGCAGGATGCTCTTATGAAGGCTTTAATTGAAAAGACAACAATCAATGTTCCTAAGTCAATGATTGATGTAACTCTCGAAAGTGATTGGAGCAACTTCGTTAGACAGTCTGGTCTAAGTGAAGACAAGCTTCTCTCATTCTTCCGTGCACAGGGACAAGATAAAGAAAGCTTTATGGAAGGTTGGAGAGAACCAGCTACTCTCGACATAAAGAAAGAGCTTATCCTCTCTAAGATTTCAGAGAAAGAAGACTTCCCTGTTACAGATGAAGAGATAGAGAAGGAAGGTGGAGAGTCTCTCCAGAAGATGGAAGATGAAAAAGCAAAAGAGAGCTATAAAGAATACATCAAAGATAATCTCAAGTATTCGAAGACTCTTCCTTACCTAATGGAAAATAACACATTTAAGGCAGAGAAGACACTCTCTTATGAGGAATTAACAAAGCTACCACAAGAGGAGTAAGAGTTGTTAAAAACAAAAATGAGCACCTATGTCCCTTATGTTCTCGAACAGACAGGGACTGGGGAACGTACTTATGATATCTTTTCACGTCTTTTAAAAGATAGAATTATCTTTGTTGATGGTGAGATTAATGATGCTGTGGCAGATCTTGTTGTTGCCCAACTACTCTTCTTGGAGAGTGAAAATCCAAAGAAGGATATTAATCTTTATATCAATAGCCCTGGTGGAAGTGTTACTGCTGGACTTGCTATTTATGACACAATGCAATATATAGCTTGTCCTGTAAGAACTATCTGTATTGGACAGGCTTGTTCTATGGCTGCTATTCTTCTTGCTGGTGGAGAAAAGAACAATCGTTTCATTCTTCCTCATGCAAGAGTTATGATTCATCAGCCTTCTGGCGGTGCCGAAGGTCAGGCAACAGATATTATTGTCACCAATAAAGAGCTACAAAGAATTAAAGAGATAACAACAGAAATTTTAAGTCTACATACCTCAAAAAGTAAGGAAGAGATTTCTAAAGACATTCTAAGAGATTTCTACTTAAATGCAGAGGAAGCTGTCTCTTATGGTATTGTTGATAAGGTAATGAATAAGTAAATGGCTAGAAACACTAAATATTGTTCATTTTGTGGCCAACCTTTAGATGGTTCAGTTCGTGTTGTAACTGGACCTGGGGTTGCTATTTGTGAGAACTGTATAAAGACTTGTGAAGATATTCTTCATTCTCAGGAAGTAGAGGAAAATAACAATGAATTTGCTTCATTAGATATCCCTACACCTGAAGAGATAAAGAAATATCTCGATGAGTATGTTATCGGACAAGATAATGCAAAGAAGGTTCTCTCTGTTGCTGTTTATAACCATTACAAGAGAATTAAGTATGCTGAGCAAATTAAGGATAGTGGCGTCGAAATAGATAAGTCTAATATCTTAATTATTGGACCAACAGGAACAGGAAAGACACTATTAGCTAGGACCCTTGCAAAAAAGCTAAATGTACCATTTGCTATTGCTGATGCTACTACCCTTACAGAGGCTGGTTATGTCGGTGAAGATGTAGAGAATATTCTTCTAAAGCTTATTGAAGCAGCAGATTTCGATATAGCAAAAGCAGAAAAAGGTATCGTATTTATCGACGAAATAGATAAGATAGCAAAAAAGAGCGAAAACGTTTCAATTACTAGAGATGTCTCAGGTGAAGGTGTACAGCAAGCTTTACTAAAGATTATTGAAGGAACAGTTGCTTCTGTACCTCCTCAAGGAGGAAGAAAACATCCTAACCAAGAGATGCTCAAAATCGATACTTCAAATATCCTCTTTATATGTGGTGGAGCCTTTGTTGGACTTGATAAAGTAATTGCTAAGCGTACAGCCGTCTCTTCTATGGGCTTTGGTGCTAAGGTTGAAGAAAACGAAGAGAAAGATTTAGGAGAGCTTTTCAAACTACTACATCCAGATGATCTTGTTAAGTTTGGCCTTATACCAGAATTTATTGGAAGATTACCTATCCATGTAAGCTTAGATAATCTCAGAGAAGAAGATTTAGTAAGAATTCTTACAGAACCAAAGAATTCTATTATTAAGCAATATACGACATCTTTTGCGCTAGACAAGATAAAGCTTACATTTACTGATGAAGCTATCCACGCTATTGCTAAAAAATCTTTTGAGCAGAAGACTGGAGCTAGAGGACTGAGAAGCATCGTTGAAAACTTAATGATGGACATCTCCTACTCTATTCCATCAATTCCTGGCGTAAAAGAAGTTATTGTTGACGAAGACAGCGTCACCAAAGGAAGTGAGCCCAAAGTAATTGGGGAAGATAGCAAACTCCTTACATTTTAAAAATTACGACTAAAAGTAGGACGATTCAGTCCTACTTTTCTTTTATGGCCTACTCTATTCATCTCTTTTATTACAAGAGAGGTGGGTATGAATAAGGATTATTTAAGTAAAAGTGAAGACAACTATTTTACTTCCCTAGTAATTGATTACAACGAAACAAAAAACAAGAAAAAGAAAGAAGAGCTTAGACCAGTAATAGAAGAAAGAGTAAAAAAACTCATCTATTTAATATGCAAGCAAAGACTCTTTTTAGATGATGAACTGACCTCAGCAGTCTACGTAAAGGTCTATGATGAAATTGATAAGATAATCTCTTCTTACAAAATAGCAACGTTTTCTTTTAACTCATATCTTAGAAATGTTTGTATTTTCCGCATCAGAAGAATATACAAAGAAAGAGAAATGAAAACTATGCTAGAGGGCGAATACTTATACGAAGAAGCACCTTATTACTTAGATGAGTGTCCACTAGAAAAATATCAAAGTAATTTTCTCAAGCCAATAATATATGATGTTTTAAAGATTCGCTCAATGTCTCTAAAGGAATTGGCATCATACATAATAACAACAAGAAGTGACGTAAACTCACCTAGTCGAACTCCTGCAGAAAAAGCATTAAAAGAAAAATTAAAAAATGAGTATTTCAGGCGCAATTTTATTTTCTTTATTCTCTCTATTCCTTTGGAATCTGTAAGAAATGAAACAGAGAATTATGCAAGAATCTTCAATACAGAAGAAGAAGCATTTATTCGTTTAATAGAACTAAAATCAAGGTTTTTAGGACAATATGAAGAGGCCAAAAAGAAAGACTTAGAGATTATAGCCAAGCATTGGCGGCTTATGGCAAAAATGAAAAGAAGCATGTCACTTACTGCTGACAGAAAAGAATACTGCATTCTCAAAGAAAACTACACAGCTCAAGCAAAATGCCATAAGAAAAAGATTGAGAAGTATTTTTCTTCGCAAAGAGGAATGCATCATGCACTAATTGCTAGCAATTTTGATGTATGTAGAACTACAGTTTCTATGGGGATATCTATAGTAAGGAAAGAGCTAGAAAAGATATCTAGCCTAAATTTAGAATGAAGAATACAATCGGGCTATGAAACTTTATTTTGCATCCGGTAATGAACATAAGAAGAAGGAGATGTCGAGACTTCTAGGAGGCTTTTCTCTTACTCTTCCAAAGGAAGAAGGAATTGACTTCGATCCAGATGAAAATGGCTCAACTTTTATTGAAAACGCAATAATTAAAGCAAAAACTCTTTATTCAATTGTAAAAGAGCCTGTTCTATCTGATGACTCAGGTTTATGCGTTAAGGCGCTATCAGGAAAACCTGGCATTCATACAGCTCGCTATGGAGAAGAAGAGTTAAAGAGAAAGCTGACAGATAAAGAGAAGTACATGTTTCTTCTTAAAAATATGGAAAATGTCGATGATAGAAGCGCAACATTTGTATGTGCTATTTGTCTTTATTTATCACCAGAACGCATCTATGTCATTCAAGAAGAAAGTAAGGGTAAAATTGCTCTTGAGCCAGTAAATGGAGATGGTGGCTTTGGCTATGATCCAGTTTTCTTTAACGATGAAGCTGGGAAAATCGTTTCAACTCTCAAAGAGGGAGAAAAGGATTTGTACTCTCATAGAGGCAAGGCTGCGCGAATAATTAAATTATTATTAGATAAGGAATTAAATAAATGATAGAAAGAAAAGATCAAAAAAAAGAAAACACTTGGGATCTATCTGCACTTGCTACTAATAGTGCAGAATGGGAAAATGAAATGAAAGAATTAGAGAGTAAAGTCGATACTCTTGAAGAGTATAAAGATAAGATGGCACTCTCTTCTGATAACTTTCATAATGCGCTTGTTACTCTCTTTGATTACGAAGAAAAGGCTGAAAAGGTTCTTTCTTGGGCATTTCTAAACTACAGTGTTGATTCTGCTAACCCTGAAGTAATGCAGTGGGCAGGACTTGCTAATATGCTAGAAGCAAAGATTAATGAAAAAACAAGTTGGATGCGCCCACTTTTAATGAGTATGAAACAAGAAGACATTGAATCATACTTAAAAGAAGATAGAAACAAAGATTACAGAATCTTTATTCAAAAGCAACTTAGAATGAAAGAGCATGTTCTCTCAGAAAAAGAAGAAAGACTCTTAAGCCTTTATTCTGCTAATAGTTCTGGCTACCAACAGGCATTCATGGATGCAAACAATATTGACCTAGATTTTGGTTATATTGGAGATGAAAAGCTTACCCACTCTACATTTGCAAAATTCATTAGAAGTAAAGATGAGAAGATTAGAGAGCAAGCTTACAAACAGTTATATAAAGAGTATGAAAAGCACCAACATGTTCTTGGTAGAATCTTTGAAGGTAGTATAAAGAATGATATCTTTGAGGCAAAAGCAAGAGGCTTTAATTCTGCTCTAGAAGCAGCTCTCTTTCCAGATAATGTTCCAAAGACAGTATATACATCTCTAATTGAGAATGTTCATAAAGCATTCCCTATTCTTCATCGTTACTATGCTCTAAGAGCAAAGATGATGGGAAAAGAAAAACTCAAGCACTATGATGTATACACAGCTATCGTACCTGAAGTAAATAGCAAACATACATATTCTGAAGCTGTTAGCTTAATTAAGGAAGCTGTTAAACCACTTGGTGAAGATTACTCTGAAATTCTAGTAAAGGGTTTAACTACAGAGAGATGGGTTGATAGATATGAGAACAAGGGTAAGCGCAGTGGAGCATTCTCTGCAGGTGGCTTTATTGGTAACCCATACATTTTAACAAACTTCGAAGAAGATGTTTTGGATAGTGTCTTCACACTTATTCACGAGGGTGGACACTCTATGCACTCATATTTCTCTAGCCATAACAATCCTTTCCCTCACTACAATTACACAATATTTGAAGCAGAAGTAGCATCAACCTTCAACGAAAATCTACTCTCTGCCTACATGATTAAAAATGCAAAAAGTAAGGGTGAAGAAGCATATCTAATTGCTAAAAATATTGATGATATTGTTGCAACATTCTTCCGTCAAACAATGTTTGCAGAATTTGAGATGCTATTGCATGATAAGGGTGAAAATGGCGTTCCTCTCACAATCGATACAATGAGAAAGACCTATAGAGAACTTCTTGAGGCATACTTCGGACCAACACTTGAATTTGAAGAGAATTCAGATATGGAAGGCTTACGTATTCCTCACTTCTATAATGCTTTCTATGTTTATAAGTATGCAACAGGAATAGCAGCATCAATTGCTTTAAGTCAAAGAGTACTTAATGGCGGAAAAGAAGAAAAGGATGACTACCTATCATTCTTAAAGTCTGGTGGCTCACGCTACCCTATTGAAGCATTAAAGGTTGCTGGTGTTGATATGTCTAAGCCAGATGCAGTAATAGCAACAACTAAGCACTTCGAATCTTTGATTAACAGACTAGAAGAACTAACAAAATAAACTATTTTTCAAGGAGGGCTATTATCTTGCCCTCCTTTATTATTAGAGTTAGAGATCTACCACTCTTTTGATCCATAACAGATATTTCATCATTTTTGCAAGTTGAAATGAGACAGTTTTCTATTGGAAGTAATGATGAAAGAATTGATGAGTAGGAAACAGCAAAGCTATATGGTGAGAATGCGTATTGCTCTAACCACTTATCATCATAGTCTTTCTTCATAGCGCTATAAACAAGGCTCTCAACTGTTCCAGGTTTAATATCTGTTGCAATTTCTCCAAGTTTTTCAGAAATAGGAGAAACAGAAGAAAAGAGAGAAAATGATAGCAAAAATAGCAATAATAAAACTAATAGCTTTTTCACTTTTTACCTCCGAAGCCGAGTTATAGTGTACATTGAAGATAATTATTATGCTATATTCAAAGAATATGGATAGAAATGAAGCACAAAACATCCTCAATAGAGGTTTTACACATACTATAAAAGATCCACTTTGGCAAAACATTCCATTTACATCAGAACTAAAAGTTCTACTAGAAGAGAAAGATGTACAGAAGCTAGCACGAATAAAACAAAATGGACCGGCCTACCATATATATCCAGGAGCTGTTCACACACGCCTGAGCCACTCTATTGGCGTATATTATTTAGGCCGAGAAATACTATTATCTCTTTCTAGAAAATCAGATAACCTACCCTTTACTGAAAAAGGAATTATGAGCTTTCTTGTTGCATGCCTCCTTCATGACATTGGTCACTTTCCATATGCACACTCTCTCAAAGAATTGCCACTAAGAGAGCACGAAGAAATTGCAGGAGATATGATAATAAATCATCCTGAGTTAAAAAAAGCTATAGAGAATACAGGAGCTGACCCATTAACAGTATCATCAATAATAGATAAAGGAATGCTTACTGGAGATGAAGAAACACTACTTTATAGGAATATATTATCTGGAACACTAGACCCAGATAAGCTTGACTATTTATCTCGAGATGGTTTCTTCTCTGGCGTTCCATATGGCAAGCAAGATACCGATTTTATTATTTCATCTCTTTCTCTAAATAAAAGTAGGCTTTGCTTAGATAAAGAGGCTGTCAGTAGCGTTGAACAAATACTTTTTTCAAAATACATGATGTATAGAACTCTTTATTGGCATAAAGGTGTAAGAAGCGCAACTGCAATGATAAAAAAGGCAATTACAATTGCACTAAAAGAGAAGACAATTCTTCCTGAAGATTTATATGGAATTGATGACAATGAATTTGTTTTGCTTGCTTTGAGTAAAAAAAAGAAAACCGAGGCACTAGAACTAGTTGAAAAAGTTGAACACAACATTCTCTTAGAAAGAAAAGCAGAAAAGGACTATGCAGATAATGGTAAAATAGAAAGATTCTCACGTTCTTTTGAAGAAAAGGAAAAGATGGAGAATGCTCTATACTTGAAGCTGAAGCCTCAGTATCCAGAACTAAAGGAATACGAAGTAATAATTGATATCCCTGAACCTATTAACTTTGAAAGCCACATTGCAGTAATAGATGATGACAACCAAGTGAAGGATATATCTGATAGTGATATGGTCTTCAACTGTGAACTTTCGCATCTATTCCAGCATAGTCTAAGAAAGGTTGCACTCTATGCTCCAGAATACGTAAATAAGGAAGACGCAAAGCTTGCTCTATCAAAATACCTATATGAATGAAGAAAAAATAAGCTACAAAGATTTAATTAATGGTGATATTCCCCCATGGATGATGAGGTTTATCAAAGGAGTAGGAAAAACAATAAACACCTACTCCATGATAAATAATGGAGAAAAGATTATCATTGGAGCATCCGGTGGTAAAGATTCGCTTGCACTTACTTTAGCTCTTGCATTACGCAAGAAATGGATTAAAGACGACTACGCTATTGAGGGTGTGATGATAGATTGGAAGGAACATCCTATTGAAGAAAAGGGACGAGAGAAAATCGAAGAATTCTTTGATGCTTTAAATGTACCTCTTACTGTTCTTTATGAATCTCAATTCCCGACATCTTTTAAAGATGATTTTAATTGTTATTTATGCTCCCGTAATAGACGAAGAATCCTCTTTTCCTGGGCAGAGGAGCACAACGAGAGAACAATAGCTCTTGGCCATCACTTGGATGATTTAGTTGAAACAACGCTAATGAACATGTGTTTTAGAGCAAAGTTTTCAACAATGAATCCTGTTCAAGAGTTTTTTGATGGCAAAATAAGAATAATACGACCTCTCATTGAGACAAAAGAAAACGTCACAAAAAGAATAAGAGATGTTTATGACATTCCTGTGATAAAACCAGTTTGCCCATATGACCAAACAAACGTCAGAGCTCGCTTAAAGCCTATCGTTAAAGAATTGTGTCATATAGACAAGTTAACAAGGGAACATATCTATGCATCTCATGACTTTTCGTCGTTAAAAAATAGTAAACCAATATGGAATGAAAAAAAACTCTGTGATAATATGGAAAAAGAGGATTAATTATGAAGAAGATAACCTTTCTATTTGTTTTGCTGTTTTTAGTTACCATTACCCTCTTTGCATCTGAAACATTTACATTCTCTGGGCGCTATGCTCTAGTTGGGGCTAATGGAAGAACTATTAGAAGAACATCTGTTGATATAGCAAAAGATGGAGTTATTTTAGCAACAGGTGAAGAAAAAGCATATGCTACATCTACACCCCTTTCAATTACCATTGGTGAGAACTCTCTTGTCGCTATTAAAGAAGATGATGGATTAACACTTTATGTTATCTATGGTACAGCAAAAGCTAGCCTCTCTTCTAATGCATCTCTTACAATCTATACTCCTACTACAAAAGTTACAGCAGAAGGTGAAGGTGATATCTACACAGCATCTACAGATACCGATGAACTTACATATAACGCAACACTCTCTTCTTATACAGCATATGACTCAATTAGAGGAAAATATACTACAGTCGAAAAGAATGTTGGATATAACTACATCAAAGATATCTTCTTTGGTGAGGGTCTTGAAGAAAACAAGACAGAAGTAAAGAGTGAAGAAAAAGAAGAAGAAAAGACTGTTGAAGTTGTAGTTGAAGAGCCTACACCTGCAGTAGTAGAACCATCTAGACCAAACTCTCCTATCTTCAGCGAGATTAACGTTTCAATAAATACTCCTAGTATGCCAATATTTGAGAGTGTCGTTACTTCTCTTAATAAACCTATTAAACCTGAGTTTATTATGCTTGATCAGTCACTATCTACTCCTGATAAGCCAGTCATACTTGATAACGCTATTCAGACAATTACAGAAGACAACTTCGCTCCTCAGATTAAAATAACTCAAACCCTTGTTGATACTAAGGACAATTAATGGGAAAAATTAACCTCCTTCCTCCTCGCCTCTCCTCGCGCATTGCAGCTGGAGAGGTTATTGATAGACCACAGGCAATACTTCGTGAATTTTTAGATAATGCTATTGATGCTAAGGCTGATTCAATAGAGGTAAGTATTGAAGGTGGTGGTATTGATAGAATCAAAGTAAAGGATAATGGAGGAGGTATATCGCGAGAAGATTTAGAGCTGATTGCATCTCCCCATGCAACAAGCAAAATACACAAAGAAGACGATTTATACTCAATAGAAACACTTGGTTTTAGAGGAGAAGCACTCTACTCTATTGCTGCGGTTTCTACTCTAAAGATATCTACTTGCGACAAAGAAAGTGGCATTAAATCTACACTAACAATCGATAATGGTGTAAGAGAAGAGATTCTCTCATTTGGTCCAGAAGAAGGAACTGAGATATCTAGCGAAAATCTCTTTTATGATATTCCTGCAAGACGAAGTTTCTTAAAAAGAAGTAGTACCGAGGCAATGCTTTGCAAAAGCCTTTTTATTTCAAAAGCCCTAGCCTTTCCTAATATCTCATTTACACTGAAAATAGATGGCGCTACTAAGTTAGTTTGGCCTAAAGCTGAAAGTTTGAAAGAGCGCGTTATGATGCTCTATAGAGACTATTCTATACTAAGTAGCGATGTTTATTATCTCAAAAAAGAAGAAGATGAATATACAGTAAGAGTTGTAACAACCTCTTCTGCTGTAAAGCGATCAGATAAGAAAGAAATAAGAATATATGTCAACGGTCGTCCTGTTGAAGAATTCTCCCTTGTTCAAGCTGTTATATATGGTTATGGAGAACTTCTACCTGGTGGAAGTTTCCCATACAGTGCAGTCTTTATTACAGATAAGCCAGAACTCGTTGATTTCAACATTCATCCAGCAAAAAAAGAGGTAAAAATTAGAAATATTGCTGAAATTCATCATACCCTATCATCTTTAATCAAAAATGGGGTTGAAAGAAAAATTCCAGAAATAAAAGAGAGCGATAATCAATTCTACCTTTTTGATAGTGCATCAAGATGGGAAGATGGTAAGAAAGTTGAATCTTTTGGCAGTAAAATTGAAGAGCCTCATACTCTATACAAAGTTGAAAAACCTATATCTAAAATAAATCAGATACCTTCTAATACATATACACCTAAAGATAATTCTTGGCTTGAAAAAGCAAAAGAGCTAAAAAAGGCAAAAGAATTAGAGAGAGAAAGATTAGAATCACTAAAAAAAGAAGAAAAAGAAGAACCAAATAAGGATGAGATAACCTATATTGGGCAAGCTTTTCGTCTGTTTTTGATTTGTGAAAGGAACAACTCTCTTTATCTTGTAGACCAACATGCTGCTCACGAGAGGATTCTATATGATGAAATACTCTCTCAAGAAACAATACAAAACCTCCTTGTTCCTATCGCCATCAGTGTTGATGATATTACAGATGAATATCTACTAAATCATTGTTATATATACACAAAACTTGGCATAATGCTCTCGCAAAAAAGCAAAGGAGAATGGGAAATTGATGCTCTTCCTGCTGTATGTAAGGGCATTGAAGACAAAATAATTGACTTTGTCTCTAATTGCAAATCCGATGAACACCAATTAGAAGAGAGTCTCTTTGCAACTATGGCATGCAAAGCTGCGATAAAAATGGGAGACGAAGTTGATAAGTTTACGGCAGAAGCAATACTTGAAAAGGTATTCAAAATGGAAGAACCATGTTGTCCTCATGGTCGAACTTTCCTTATAAAACTAACTAAAGAAAACTTAATGAAGATGGTTGGAAGAACTTAATTATATATCTCTTCCCTAATAGTTATATTGTTTGAGTATTTATCTTGGTACTCTATTATCGCCCAATCAGCATCTTTTATATTATCAGTTTGACTAGAGTCTCTCTCAAACATAGTAACTTCAGAATTTATAGGTAAATCCGATAAAGAACCTAACTTACTTTCAACTTTATTAATTTCAACTTTTATATCTTTGGAGCTCCCCAAAGAGGAGTAAATATATAAAGTATACTCCCCTTCAGGAAAGATTGAGGATGGTGTAAGAGCAAGAGGCTGAGAGTGATACATTCCCCTATCTCCTTCAAGTTTTCCCTCCCAAGAGAGATCACCATCTGGACTGAGTAAGCGAAAAGTATATGTTTTAGCCTTATCACTCTCTTCATTAATGTTAAGGTTTATTATACCCTCCTCTCTTCTCTCATCTTCAGCAATATAGATATTACGAGTAAAAGTAGCATCACCAATGGTGAAACTTTCACTAGTGCAAGATAAAAGAAGAAGTAGTAATAAAAAGGAGAGTATATATATAACCTTATGCTTCAATTTCTTTTTCCCTTAAATAAGATCTAACAGGATTAGCATATATGTTTAGAACAAAACTTCTAAGATTGTTAGACAAATGATTAAATCTAGAAATAAAAGAATCTCTAACAGCAGATGTATAATAAGAAGAGAATTTATCTGTATTCTCTAGATAGTCATACGCAATGTAATTGGTATCAAAAAGATGATAATTCAAATGAATCTGTTTATCTATTTCTCTACTAATTTCTTCTGGAGTATTACATTCTTTTTCAATTGGAGTACCAATAGCAACATGAACATTACCTTTAAAGCATCTTATTCCTTTTACCATGCTTATAAGGTCCTCATATTTCTTCTTTTCGTACTTACCTTCATTTTGCTCCTTGATTATTTCCTCTCTGCCTTTATCGATATCATTTGGATCATATTGGTAGCTAATAGAAACTGGAACTATATTGCATTTCTTCATTAAATCGGCAAATGTGATACCACTCTTTCTCTTTGAAAGATATAACATCTTGAGTACAGCAGGATTAGTAATATCTAAACCGTCCTTGCTCCTTCCACTCTTTTGAGCAACCCAAATAGACTTGTTTTCCTCACTTATTGTCTCAATAAAGTATTCAGATAATCTCAAAGACTCTAAAAACTTTTCCCTCATTGGAAGTGTTCTTTTTACAATTATTCCGCCATTTACTCTTAGTAAATCTTCGACAAATTGATTAACCATAAGATTGTCACCTACAGCCATCTCACAAAGTGGCTTATTTCGGTGTAAAAGGGCGTAATCTAAGAGAGTACAATCAAGAATAATGTCTCTGTGGTTTGAGATAAACAAATAACCTTTTTCAGGATCTAAATCTTCACCACCTGAAATGGTAAAGTCTGTCATAGTTCTCTTTACTACTGCAGGAATTAAATAACCAGCAGTAATGACATGTTGAAACTCATCATACGAATGAACTGTCTTCATTTTTTCAATTATTTCTTTCACGATAGATGAAGCAGCTACGATATCACTTCCGCCAACCATATAGGCAAAGCCACCAAGGTATTCGCGTTTAGAAAGTAAGCGTTCTATGGCTTTATCAAAATCTTCTCCAAAATATGGTTCTATATCTCTATATAAATCTCTATTCATAATAATCCTCTTTTATAAAGATAATACAAATTCAAATGAATTAACTATCTTGTTACATGATATATCTTTTTTTATTAATAAACAAAAGAGGATATAAATAAACTCTACAAAACCCACACTAAAAGAGGATGCCTATTAAAGATTATCTAAAACATACTTTCTAACCTAAGTATTCTTTATTACAACTTTTCTAGTTTTTCTTTAAACTCTTTTTTGGTTAATCCAGACCTTTGGGCAGCTTTATCTAACGATAGAAGTCCTTCTTTTACAAGAGAAATAAAAGTTTCAATTTCACCATCTTTTTTGCCAAGTGCTATACCTCTTTGAAAGCCTCTCTCTTCTCCTTCTTCAAGATCTTCTCTTCTTTGGTTTTCCATGTAGTGCTTGATTTCTAATTCCCAAAGAATATCATCGGTAGTGTAAATAGTCTTTGTAACACCCTTTATCATAATTAAAACTTATTTAACCTTTCTTTGAACTCTATTTCGGTTAATCCTGACTTTTTAATAGCTTTATCTAATGGTAGAAGTCCTTCTTTTACAAGAGAAATAAGAGTTTCAATTTCACCATCTTTTTTGCCAAGTGCTATACCTTTTTCAATGCCACTTTTTTCACCAAGAATCATTCCCTCTTCAAGGCCATCTTGTCTTCCTTTTTCAATTCCCTTTTGAAAACCTTTCTCTTCTCCTTCTTCAAGATTTTCTCTTCTTTGGTTTTCCATGTAGTGCTTGATTTCTAATTCCCAAAGAATATCA